>RCUK01000063.1_pt1 | contig 136410 bp, 129 predicted proteins | sample 2166381 | NCBI WGS metagenome assembly RCUK01 (sample SAMN09932809, study PRJNA488358) | compost metagenome | isolation source: compost soil in an enriched community | place: Germany: Experimental Botanical Garden | reverse complement strand
AGGCCTGCCGCTAGCGTTCATCCTGAGCCAGGATCAAACTCTCCATTGTAAAATGTTGTAGTTCGAACACTGACTATCTATTAATAAAAATTGATTGTCTGTTCTTGATTTGTATTGTCTGTAAGAACCGACCTAAAGAAAACAGTTTGGCTGTATGTACTTTACAGTAAACATCCTCGCCTCGCTGCGCTTTTGTAAATGATATCTCTTTAATGAACTTATCGGCACTACCTCGCGGCGGCCTATATATCTTGCAACTTTCCTGCTGTGTTTCGGCGGTCTTAATGTTCCGCCCCAGTTTGGCATTCCGTTGTTCAAATCTTGTTGTTATCGTTATCAGACTCCGTCTGGTAACTCCCGTTTCGTTTGGGACTGCAAAGGTAGGAAAATTTTTCTTCTTTCCAAATAAAAAATAAACTTTTTTTATCTGTCCCTCTCTCTTTATCTCTTTCTCTTTTCCCTTCCTTCAAACCTCGACCTCTTCCTCCGAAGCGGAGTGCAAAGGTAGAAAAACTTTTTCCATTTCCAAGAAAAAAATAAAACTTTTTTCTTTCCAATCTGTTATCGCTTTTCAGGCGTCCCATCTTCCTCCGAAGCGGAGTGCAAAGGTAGAGAAAATTATCCCCCCGTGCAACACAAAGGACATATTTTGTTGCACGATGATGCACAAACAGCTGGAATACAGACACAAAAAATGGACATAACTCCCCTATGCCCATACACATTTACATAACGGGCTCCCAGTATGGGGTTCACTATAGGGCAAAACGGACGCATTGCAGGTGGGGTATAGCAGTTATACCATATATATATGTGTTGGCATTTTAACGCAGAGAAAGGAAAAGCTTCGCAAAGAAGCATCGCTCCGCAGGCATTAGACCAACCATACCTTATAAATAATACTACGGCATTATATGGACGCCCAAAAAACACTAGGAAAAAGTGGAAAGCAGCATCGAACTATTATTAAGAATAATGTGAATTCGGTTTAAGCAGTATACTATATGTAGTTTACATTTAAACGTTTTTTTAGCTCGCCGCCGCTGGGCTCCTACTTTTTGACCGCAAAAAGTAGCAAAAACTCTCGGTTGCTTATTTTCCTTTCAAAGAAGGTGCTTTGGCTTATTTTTGCAATCCGAAAAACAAGAGACCGAAAATTAGCTGAACGGAGATCTGAGGGGCTATCGCTAGCAACCAACTTAATCTTCTTATCTCGAACTCGCATTAATATAATTGGAAAGTGGGTAAGGCTTTCGAAGAGGCCACCACTATGCACACAATATAGTGTTCTAATGATACCTATCTCTACTTGGGATCTATCTTTGTATGCCCCTCTCTGGAATATCGAGTTAGCGGTAGTGCCTCCGTTAAATAAAACCGATGGAAATGGAAGACTATTAAAGATGGAATTCTCCCAACCTTTATATAGTATATATGTAAGCGGTTTGCAGGGACTAAGTTTACCACTGGCAGTGCCGTAGTAAAATAAACCCGATGGAAATGGAAAGCCCGCAAGCGAGGTACGAGTGCGGACTTGGAATGGACAGCGGGAACAACGAAACCAAAGAATTACTACAATTGATTTTCAAATATCAAAACTAATATTGACCTGTACTTAATAATACCAAAGTGCAAGCCTCTGTATATTCGATATTGTTTGCGTCCAATACTCGTTGCAGCTCTATATTTTCAGTACCTGGATTAAAAATTACACGCTTAGGCTTTGTAGCTACAATATAATCGAAATATTCTGGTTGTGTAGGCGGCCCAATATAAAGTGTAATGGTATCTATATCGTTATATATAGCTTGCGATTTTTCAATCTCGACTCCTGCAACCGCTCCTTTTTTGATACCAACGTTCACAATTTCATGTCCACGACCCGTTAACATGTGTGCGGCTTTATAAGAATATCTATTAGCATCTGGACTTGCGCCTATAATTAATGTCTTTTTCATTTCAACTTTTTTAATTGTACAGATTTTAGAATTGCACAGATTAATTGACTTTTGAACTATCGAGAGGATAATTGAACGATATAACTATTAAACGATTTTGAGCTGCTAATGTTTATTCTGGTTTAGAATTGCATTTGCGCAATTGACTCCATCTATAGCAGCAGATACAATGCCACCGGCATAGCCCGCTCCTTCTGCACAGGGATACAATCCTTTAATTTGTGGATGCTGAAAGGTTTCCTTATCCCTAGGTATACGCACTGGCGAAGATGTTCTACTTTCTACACCTACCAAAATAGCTTCGTTAGTATAATAACCTCTCATTTTACGGCCAAATAATGGCAGTGCACCACGTAAACTTTCGGAAACAAATTCTGGAAGAATATTATCCAACATTGCACTTTTAGTTCCTGGGAGGTAAGAGTTCTTGGGCAAATCTAACGAAAGTCGGTTTTCTACAAAATCTACCATGCGTTGAGCTGGCGCAACCAAATTACCGCCACCCGCTTCGAAAGCCTTTTGCTCTATTTCCAACTGGAAGTTTAACATCCGCAGCGGATCGTAGCCTTGAACGTCTTCTAAAGTAACTTGCACTACTGTTCCAGAATTTGCATAAGGGTTATTTCGCTTAGATGGCGACCAGCCATTGACCACAATTTCATCTAAACCTGTAGCACATGGAGCAATGATACCTCCGGGGCACATACAAAAAGAAAATACACCTCTGTTTTTTACTTGCTCTACCAAACTATAATATGCAGGCGGCAGATATTCGCTTCTTATATCGCAATGATATTGTGCTTGGTCTATAATATCTTGAGGATGTTCTATTCTTACGCCCAATGCAAAAGGCTTAGCCTCTATTAAGATATTTTTGCGGTTCAAAAGTTCGTAAATATCTCTAGCAGAGTGACCAGTTGCTAAAATAACTGACTTTGCAGCTATCTCCTGCTCATGATTTACAACAATTCCTTGTACACTTCCATCTTTGATAATTAAGTCTGTTAATTTAGAATCAAAAAGTACTTCACCTCCAGCTTCAATTATGGTTTCGCGGATGGCAGTGATGATATGTGGTAATTTATTTGTTCCGATATGCGGTCGGGCATCAATCATGATATCTTCATCGGCGCCATGTTGCACAAAAATTTGCAATACCTTATTGATATCACCTCGTTTGTTAGACCTAGTGTAGAGCTTTCCATCTGAATAAGTTCCAGCTCCGCCTTCTCCATAACAATAATTAGATTCCGTATTAACGACACCTTGTTTGTTGATAGCAGCCAAATCTCTACGACGTTGTTTCACATCTTTGCCGCGTTCTACCACAATTGGCTTAAGTCCGTTTTCGATGCATTGCAATGCGGCGAACAAACCAGCGGGACCAGCACCTACAATAATTACTTTTTTATCGTCAGTTACTTTAGTGTATTTAAAAAGTTGTTGTTCGGGCGTAAATTCCTCATCGATAAAGGCTCGAACTTGCATTCGATAAACTACCTTTCTGGATCGGGCATCAATAGAGCGTTTCAATATCTTAAAATGCTTGATTTTACTTGTGCTTACATTTAATGCTTTAGCTAAGCTTTCTGTAATTGCTACCTGATTATCTACATTGTGAGGAACAATGGTTATTTCGATGTCTTTTTGCATACTATTGTAGTCGAGTTTTTATCTCGAACACTACAAAATTAGGATTATTGTTCAATTGTTCTATTGCTAAATTGTCTGATTGCTGTTCGAAGAGATTATATGCTGTTATTTTATTTGCTTATCTTGTATTTAAATATGGCAACTTGTCAGTTTTTTATTCGTTTTAGTAACAAGGAATGAATATTGATATCTAATCACCAAATAATAAAACCTAAAAAGAAATAACATGAAAAAAGTTTTAATTGGAATTGTTGCGATTGTGGCAATAGTAGCTTTGTTTAGCGGCTGTGGATATAACAGCATGGTAAAACTAGATGAGGATGTTAAAACAAAATGGGGAGCTGTTGAGGCTCAATACCAACGCAGATCGGATCTAATACCTAACTTAGTGAGCACCGTTAAGGGAGCAGCAAAATTCGAGCAATCTACTTTAACTGCGGTAATTGAAGCTCGTAGCAAAGCAAGTCAGATTACTGTAGACCCTAACAAGCTTACAGAAGAAAATATGCAAAAATACCAACAAGCTCAAGGTCAAATTACACAGGCTTTAGGTCGTTTAATGGTATTAACTGAGAATTACCCACAATTGAAAGCTACAGATCAATTTAGAGACTTATCTGCCCAACTGGAAGGAACTGAAAATAGAATTACTGTAGCTCGTACAGACTACAATTCTTCTGTACAAGTTTACAACACTAAAGTTAGATCATTCCCGAACAACCTAACAGCCGGAATGTTTGGTTTCTCACAAAAAGCTGCTTTTAAGGCAGACGCTGGTGCACAAAATGCTCCTAAAGTAGAATTTTAGTTATAAAACTGCCTTTTTACAGGGTAATGTATATCTTACAAACGTTTAAGCATACATTACCCTTTACTATTTAAATTAATCGGCATGTCTATTTTCAGTACACAAGAACAAGAACTTATTGCCCAAGCTATTACCGCAGCCGAAAAAGCGACTTCTGGCGAGATACGAATCGCGGTTGAAAAACATTGCAAAGAGAATGCATACGAAAGAGCTACCGCCTATTTCCATGAATTGGGGATGGACAAAACCTCACAACACAATGGTGTGCTAATTTACTTAGCTACCGAAGACCATAAATTTGCTATTATTGGCGATAAGGGCATCAACAATTTAGTACCTTCTGATTTTTGGGAAACCACCAAGACTGCAATGAAGGCCCACTTTATGTCTGGTAATTTATGCGATGGAATTATTGCTGGAATAGCACTAGCGGGAGAAAAACTTTCAACATTTTTTCCTAACCAGAACGATGACGTAAATGAATTGCCGAACGATATCGTTTTTATCGATCAAAAGTAAGCCGCAAGAATTAGCATATGGCTATAGTAAATAACGCACCTGGCCATTTAACCTATCAGTTACATTTAACGATGAAAAGAATATCTCTTTTAATTACCATCCTGCTTTCGTCCATCTTTGGGTTTTCACAGGATTTTCCTGAGAAATCGAATAAGTTAATTAACGATTATACCAATACCTTATCCGCAGCGCAAGTAGCTAGTTTAGAAAACAAACTAGTAGCATTTGATGATTCTACTTCAAATCAAATTGCGGTAGTTATTATGAAATCCGTTGGAGACTATGACATTAATGAATACGCTTATAAGCTAGGGCGAGCATGGGGCGTTGGCGGAAAAGAAAAAAACAATGGAGTAATTTTATTGGTTGCACTGGGCGACCGTAAATTGTCTATACAAACTGGTTACGGATTAGAAGGGGCTCTACCCGACATTTACACGAAAAGAATCATAGAAAACGACATTAAACCTTTTTTTAAGGATGGCAATTATTATGCTGGCATTGATGCCGGAACTAGTTCTATCATTTCGTTAGTTAAAGGCGAGTACAAAAACGACAAACCTAAAGGTAAAAAAGGTGTTGGCGGTGCAGGCTCTGGCTTAATTGTATTGATCATTATTATCGTTATCATTATCCTCATTAAAAGAGGCGGCGGAGGTGGTAACGGAGAAATCATTGGTGGTCGTGGAGTTTCTGAAGCTTTATTCTGGGGAATGTTATTTGGTAGTGGCCGTAGTTCTGGCGGTGGATTTGGTGGAGGTTTCGGAGGAGGAAGTGGAGGCGGTGGCTTTGGCGGATTTGGTGGCGGAAGTTTTGGCGGCGGTGGAAGTAGCGGAAGCTGGTGATCCAGTTATCAGTTATCAGTTATCAGTTATCAGTTGGAATTGAATAATCCTTCAACGTTACATCCTATGAACATTACAACGTAAATAATGTACAGAAAAGATTTAATTACAGCGGAGATTGAACGGCTTGCACAAGTTTTGGCAAGAATTATGGGATTGAAACTAGAGGGAGATTTAGCAAAAGCTAACCTACTATTTAATGAAACCATTACGAGCTCTTTTAAACTTCCAGTAGAACTTTTAGAAGATAGTGATATTGAAACATTCGCAAAATGGTTAGCCGAAACTGATTTGCCTGCAGAAAAACTAGACTCCCTAAGCGAATTCCTTTACTATGAGCTAGGGATTAGTATTGAAAGAAACAAACTGATTGCTCCTAGATTAAATGCCATCTATAAAGTTTTAGCAGAAAAGCATAAAATTGTGCATTTGGTGAATTTCCACAGACAGGAGATTATACAGCAATACCTTTAGCAAGGTAAAATTCAAAAGTAAAAATTAAAAAACCTACTAGAATATTTGCTTTAGATGCTTAGGCTATTTTTAATCTTTACTTTTAACTTTTGATTTAATTATAGATGGAAATAAAAAAATGGCAAAAACTTGCCTCAAAATATTTAGTGCAAGAAAAATGGGCAACCTTAAGAGTTGACACATGCGAACTTCAAAATGGAACGGTTAAAGACGATTATTATGTACTCGAATATCCAAATTGGGTAAATGCAGTTGCACTAACCAAAAACAATGAAATAATTATGGTGCGTCAGTATCGTTTTGCCGCCGATATTATTTCCTTAGAAATTCCTGGAGGTGTAATTGATGATGGTGAAGAACCAGAAACTGCGATTAAAAGAGAATTGCTGGAAGAAACTGGTTATAGTTTTGATAGCTGCGAATTGATTGCCACTTTGTATCCAAACCCAGCTACATCTACCAACAAAACTTTTACCTACTTATTAAAAGGTGGCGTAAAAACACATGAGCAACATTTAGATGAACATGAGATTTTAAATGTAGAGCTTTATAGTATAGAAGAAGTAAAACAATTATTAAAAGAGAACAAAATAGATCAAGCTTTACATGTAGCTGGTTTGTTTTATGGGTTGGCAAAGCTGTAGAAAAAAAATCTACATTTTCGACATTGTAAGAAGAAAAGCTATCCTATAAATTAAAAAACAAAACCTCTCGTTTTAAGATTGCTTCGTGTCTCGCAATGACGACAAGATTAAATCCCATAAAAAAAGCTGAGCAAATTGCTCAGCTTTTTTTATGAACTAATGATATAAGAATTAACTCATTTTCAGTTTTTTCTGAATATCATTTACGTAAGCTTTAAACTTCTTGTCTGTTTCAATTAAATCTTCTACTGTTTGACAAGCATAAATTACGGTTGAGTGATCTCTCCCACCAAAGAATGCTCCAATAGTCTTTAATGAAGATTTGGTATGGCTTTTCGACAAATACATAGATATTTGGCGAGCCTGAACAATTTCACGTTTACGTGTTTGCGATTTCACCATATCTACTGGCACTTCAAAATATTCGCAAACCAATTTCTGTATATATTCCATCGAAATTTCTTTCGAGGTATTTTTGATAAAGTTCTTTAACATCTGCTTAGCTAACGCTAAATCGATGTCTTTCTTATTCAAAGTAGATTGCGCAAGTAATGAAACCATTGCCCCTTCTAACTCACGTACGTTATTATCAATGTTGTGCGCTACATATTCTACTACTTCGCCTGGCAACTCAATACCATCGGCATACATCTTCTTTTTAAGGATAGCTACACGTGTTTCCAAATCTGGCACCTGCAAATCTGCAGACAAACCCCATTTGAAACGGCTCAATAATCTTTCTTCCAAACCAGCTAAATCTTTAGGCGCTTTATCAGATGTTAAGATTACTTGCTTTCCTGATTGGTGCAAATGGTTAAAAATGTGGAAGAAAATATCCTGGGTTTTTTCTTTTCCTGCAAAGTTGTGCACATCATCCATAATGATGACATCCATTGCTTGGTAGAAGTTTACAAAATCATTGATGGTATTGTTCTTTAATGAGTCTACAAATTGTTGACAGAATTTTTCGCAAGAAACATAAATCACCAATTTATCTGGTACACTACGTTTAATTTCGTTACCAATAGCTTGAGCCAAGTGGGTTTTACCTAAACCTACGCCTCCATAAATCATCAATGGATTAAATGAAGTACCTCCTGGTTTTGCTGCAACGGCATATCCTGCCGAGCGGGCTAATCGATTACAATCCCCTTCAATATAATTATCGAAAGTATAATTAGGGTTTAATTGAGGGTCGACATTTAGCTTTTTTAAGCCAGGTATAATGAACGGGTTTTTAATATCCTTATTGATAGAAACAGGGATTGGCATCGACTGTGTTTTTGCCTCCGCACCGTTTCCATTAGACGGCATGTTAGTGGTATATGGAGAGCCCGTGCCAGACGACTTATCTACAACGATATTGTACTCCAATCTACCCTCATCTCCTAACTGCTTTTTTACTGTTTTTCTAAGTAAACCAACATAGTGTTCCTCAAGCCATTCGTAGAAAAATAAACTAGGCACCTGTATGGTTAAAACCTTGCCTTCTAACTTAAGGGCAGATATCGGTTCGAACCAAGTTTTGAAACTTTGGTTGGGGATATTATCCTTAATAATTTGGAGACAGCTATTCCACACTTCGGTACAAGTTTTTTCCATATCGTTTTCTATAATTTATTGATTTTCAGTTCTGTTAAGTGCGAATTGATAGCGCACTTTTGAGACTTCGAATATTCAAAAAATTATCAACATTTCGAATATTTTTTTGATTTATTTTGTAACTACTTAAACAGCAACAGCATAAACAATCCCACCTCAACGATTGATGTTAATAACTATTTTTCCACACTGTTTTTAGTACTCTCCGAACACTTCTCTTAAACAGTTTGCTATTTCTCCTAAGGTAGCATATTCTTCTACAGCAACCAACATAAAAGGCATTAAATTTTCACTTCCTGTGGCCGCATTTTTTAAATCCCGTAATGCAGCTTCTACAGCATCATTATTCCGTTTAGCTCTTAAGTTTTTTAGCTTTTCGATCTGTATCGTCCTAATGGATTCATCGATATTAAATACCTCATTAAAGCCCTCTTCTTTTTGAGTGAATTTATTTACGCCCACAATTACACGCTCTCCGCTTTCTACTTCCTTTTGATACTGATAAGAGGCATTGGCTATCTCCTGTTGGATGTAACCATTCTCTATTGCATCTACCGAGCCGCCCATCACTTCTATCTTATCTATATATATATTAGCGGCAGTCTCAATTTCATCGGTGAGTGACTCTATAAAATAGGAACCAGCCAAAGGGTCAACCGTATCTGTAACGCCACTTTCAAAGGCAATTACCTGTTGCGTACGCAGAGCGATTTTAGCAGCTGCTTCCGTAGGCAAGGACAGTGCTTCGTCGTAACCATTAGTATGCAGCGATTGAGTACCGCCTAAAACTGCCGCTAATGCTTGATTAGAAACCCTCATTACATTATTTAATGGCTGTTGAGCAGTAAGCGTAGAACCTCCAGTTTGCGTATGAAAACGCAGCATCATGGCTTTTTCATCTGTAGCGCCTAAGCTCTTTGTGATATTTGCCCACATCCGTCTTGCCGCCCTAAACTTTGCTATTTCCTCAAAGAAATTATTATGGCAGTTAAAGAAAAAGGATAATCGCTTGGTGAAAACATTAATATCTAATCCCTTCTGTAAGGCTGCGTTTAAATAGGCTTTGCCGTTTGCAAGTGTAAATGCCAATTCTTGCACCGCAGTAGACCCAGCTTCACGAATATGATAGCCTGAAATAGATATGGTATTCCATTTGGGTAGCTCTTTGCTACAATATTCAAAAATATCGGTAATGATACGCATGGATGGTTTTGGCGGATATATATACGTACCTCTGGCCGCATATTCCTTTAAAATATCGTTCTGTATAGTTCCCGAAATCTGTTGTAGATCCGCTCCTTGTTTTTTAGCCAATGCTATGTACATTGCTAATAAAATAGACGCTGTGGCATTGATGGTCATAGAAGTAGTGATGTTCTGTAATTCTATCCCATCAAATAGTATTTCAATATCCTTTAGCGAATCAATAGCTACACCAACTTTACCCACTTCACCCTCTGCCATTTCATCGTCAGAATCGTAACCGATTTGCGTAGGCAGGTCAAACGCAACCGATAAACCCGTTGTACCCTGCGCCAATAAATAATGGTAACGCTTGTTTGATTCTTCTGCCGTTGAAAAACCTGCGTACTGGCGCATGGTCCACAAGCGACCACGATACATGTCCTTTTGTATCCCTCTGGTGAATGGAAACTGTCCCGGCAACTCGTCATTTTGGGATGCGGTTGTGTACACATCTTTGATTTCAATTCCAGATGTGGTGGTATGTTTTTTAGCCATATACTTTTTATATTTGGTTAACTGTTGAAATCGGCTAATTGTTTAACTTTTCACACCAATTTTCAATTGCTAAAATGGTTAATAGCTATTTAAATGTTGATTTATTTAATCGATAATTGTTGGAGCATACGCTTAACCTCAGTTAACCAATTCGAACATCAACCTCAAAACAATTTGTGGATATCTTGTTTGATCAACCCGATAGTTAATTCATAAGGGCTCTCTTCTATCTCACCCATGTGATGGAGCACTTTTTTGCTCAATTCTATTCCAGAAGCATCAGCAGCTAAGTTTGTAACGGCATTATTTACCATTGCAATGGTATCATCTTTCAATTTAAGAATCACGTTCCAAGTAGCAGCTTCCAAATAAAGCTGTTGGGTAATGTTATGCTGAAATTCAGTTTTAATTTCGTTCACCGCTAGTAGCTGCAAAGCGCCAACTTCGATACCTTGCTGATGCAGACGAAGCAATAAATTCGAAGGATTAATTCTATCTATGAAAATAATCATTCGCTCATGTGCTTGTAAACGCAACTGTAATAAACCACTCTTCTCTTCTTCCGGAGCAGCAATGTTTTTCCTTGAGCCCAAATAGTTCATTATATCACTTCTTATCATATAATAAGCTACAATAACTATAATAGTACCGCCTAATGCTAAAGTTGCCGAGTTTAGAAGAAATTTGTTAAAATCCATTTTTAGTTTTGTTTACACACCGTAATATTAGGTATTACTAGAGGCAAAAATGTACATAAATATTTATATTTGTTTATCATAATTTTAAAATAAAGATGAGTAATCCTGTTGAGACAACTTTTGCACCTGTAACCTTTACACAAGGTGCTCTTACCGAATTGATAAAGCTTAAAGACCAACAAGAAATTGCTGAAGATTTTGGCCTGCGTGTTGGTGTAGAGGGCGGCGGCTGTTCAGGCATGAATTATGTGCTGGGTTTTGACCAAAAGAAAGAAGGCGACCAAGAATTTGTGATAGATGGCATTAAAGTATTTATGCACAAAGCGCATCAAATGTACCTTTTAGGCATGGAGATAGATTGGCAAAATGGTCTTAATTCTAGAGGCTTTACCTTTAACAACCCTAATGCAGCTAGCAGTTGCGGTTGCGGAACAAGCTTTTCTGTTTAAGCAAAAAATATTGTAACATTTTAACAGGTCTCGTTGTCTTAACAGCGGGACTTTTTATTTTTACCTTAGCAAGATTAAAGTAAAAGCTCCTAGTTGAAGAAGCTAATAATAATATCTAAATACGAATAATGAACTACAGCGAAAATGTACGATTGGCCATGCAATCTATTAAAAGTAACCGCTTGCGTACTTTTCTTACTGCACTCATTATTGCAATAGGTATTTCTGCATTGGTAGGTATATTAACCACCATCGATGCTATAGAAAAGAAGATGACAGATGCTTTTTCTAGCATGGGAGCCAATTCGTTTACTATCAGAAATAGAGGTACCGGCATTAGAATTGGTGGTTCTGGAGAACGTCCAAAAAGCTACAAACCTATTAGATATGAAGATGCTTTAAAATTTAAAGAACGTTTAAACACACCTGCAACTGTTTCTATCAGTGTTTTTGCAAGTAATGGTTCTACTGTAAAATATGGACAAGAAAAAACAAACCCTAACATTAACATTAGAGGTATTGACGAAAATGGCTTAGCCGCACAGGGCTTGGAACTTTCGCATGGCAGAAGTTTTAATAGTTCGGAGTCGCTTGGAGGACCAAATATTTGCGTAATAGGATCAGAAATTGCAAAAAGCATGTTTAAAGATGCTGACCCACTAGATAAAGTGATTACTGCCGGCAACAATAGACTAAGAGTTGTTGGTGTGCTTGCAGCTAAAGGTTCTAGCATGGGAGCCAGTATAGACAGAGCAGTTTATGTTCCGTTGTTCAAAGCTAAACTTATTAATTCTAATGCTAATCCTTCTTACACTATTACAGTAATTGTACCCGGCGGGGATATTGTAGACAATATTATTGGCGAATCTACTTCGATGTTTAGAAGTATCAGAAAAATAAAAATTGGAGAAAGCAACAATTTCGAAATTACCAAAAGCGATGCGGTAGCCCAAACTTTAATAGAGAACCTGAAAGTAGTGAAAATTGGTGGTATGGCCATTGGTATTATCACGCTACTCGGAGCTTCAATTGCCTTGATGAACATCATGTTAGTATCCGTAACCGAGCGTACTCGCGAAATTGGTATTAGAAAAGCTATCGGTGCAAATCCATCAGTTATCCGTAAGCAATTCTTAATAGAAGCCATTGTAATTTGTTTACTAGGCGGCATAATGGGCATATTTTTAGGCGTAGCTATTGGAAATATTATTTCCATGGCCATGAGCGGAGGATTCATCATTCCTTGGATGTTCATTGGCGGAGGATTAGCGCTTTGTATAGGAGTTGGCATTATTTCTGGTTACTATCCAGCTCAAAAAGCATCGAAATTAGATCCGGTAGAAGCATTACGTTACGAGTAATTCTAAATCCGCTTATGTTAACTATAAGATATAATCGATAAATTTTTGTAGACGTTTGCCTAATTTGGGTTTTCGGTTATAACAGCAAGTTATTCAACTGTCCTTGTGCTATTAACTTCTCTACCCTCGAAGTATTTAAACTGTCTTTCAAAGCCTTTGCGTGACGTAAATGGTGCATATCGCTCCCTAAAAAAGATATGCAATTGTGATCTACTAGATTTTCTGCCGCATTTTTTACACCCTTACCATAATATCCAGTTAACGAAATGGTATTCAATTGTAAAAAGCAACCATACTCGATAATTTGCTGATAGTTCTCTATGCTCCCGTGATAATATGGGTAGCGTTCGGGATGTGCCAAAACTGGATAAAAACCTGCATCTTGTATCTTGAAAAGTACATCTAATAAATTTGGTGGTTGATTAATGTACGATAGTTCGAATAAAAGATAGTTGTTGCCAAATCCTAAAACTTCTTTTCTATTTAGCTTATTGATAAAGGTCTCATCAAAGTAGTACTCAGCAGCAGCTTCTACTTCTAGGTTAATTTCATTTTTGAGCAGGCCCTCCTTTAAAACATCCAAGCCTTTATTGATCGTATTGGGCGTATTTCTGTAGAAATCAGCCATTACGTGCGGTGTTGCAATAACCTTCTTAAAACCTAAATCAACGTATTTTCTAGCCATCGCCAAAGAAGCTTCCAAATTTGGAGCACCATCATCAATACTCGGAATAATATGCGAGTGCATATCAGTTCCTATCGACGAAAAATCAATATTAGGTTCTTTACTTCGTTTTTTGAATAGGCCAAACACTTTGCTAAGTTAAAAGTAAAAAGACAAAAGTTAAAAGTATTGAGGTATAACGAGCATCAGTTAATCTATCTGCTTAGGTAAGCCCAAGCTTAGAGCCGTCTTATCGACATAGCTATCATAAACTTTAGCTAATAACTTATTTACTTCTTCTTTCAAATCGAATTGCAAATCTTCGTGCAGCTTTTCGAACTTACGCAGCACAATTAATATTGATTTAACCACATAATTAGCTAACAATTGCTCGTGGTTTTTAGTTAAAGAATGCACCTTGAATCTAAACTTCATTGGCGAAGCATTAAACATCATCAGTTTCAATTCTATTTCCTCAAAATCAGCTTTGGTAACTTTATAAAAATGGTTGATTTGCTTGGTTAGCTTACGTAAAAGCAATAAGGCATCTTTTGCACTTGTTTTCGGAGTACTATTTAAATTCTCTAAAATATCGGTAATCTCATTTTTAATAAAAGCAACCCTATCACTAAGGTTGCTTTCATCTTCTAATAACAAAAAATGTAAATGTTCGGTGAGCACTTTATCTTTAGCCACTAACCGTAAAAGCAATTTGTCTTTCTCTTTTACAGGCAGTGCCAAGATTTCCTTTTTTAGATCTTTATGCTCACTTAGCTTCATTTAAAATGGATTGTTCTTGATATATTTTTCCCACTCCCAAGCAGAGCGCATCATTTCATTTAAATCTAACTCTGTTTGCCAACCTAAAATCTCTTTAGATTTAGTTACATCGCCATAAGTTTTCTCTACATCTCCTTCTCTTCGAGGCGCAATTTTATAATCTAATTTTTCGCCTGTAGATTGTTCAAAAGCATTGATAATTTCCAAAACAGAAGAACCTTTTCCTGTTCCTAAATTGAAAACATCATAGCTGTCAACTTTACCATCTTCCAATCTCTTCACCGCAGCAACGTGTGCCTTTGCTAAATCCACCACATGGATATAATCACGAACAGCAGAACCATCTAAAGTATCATAATCATCTCCAAAAACTTGGATTGGACCACGCTTACCTATAGCAGACTGTGTAATGAATGGGATTAAATTTTGTGGTACTCCATTTGGTAATTCACCAATTAAAGCCGTTTTATGCGCACCTACAGGATTAAAATAACGCAGAGCGATTACATTCAATCCCTGAGTTACTTTGGCTGTTTCCACTAAAATTTCTTCCGCAATCTGTTTGGTATTTCCGTATGGAGATTCTGCTTTTTTTACTGGACTATCTTCTGTTACTGGCAAATGATCTGGCTGACCATAAACCGTACAAGAAGAAGAAAAAACAAAGTTATTTTTTGGATAAGCCGTCAATAGGTTGATCAAGCTATAGAAGTTGTTTTTGTAATACTTCAATGGCTGCTCTACAGACTCGCCTACCGCTTTATAAGCTGCAAAATGGATGATACCCGAAATATCTTGATTGCTTTTAGCAAAACCTTCTACCGCACCTTCATCCTGTAAATCTAACTCCACAAAGTCAAAACGCTTACCTGTAATTTGCTCTAACTGATCTAAAATCTTAATATTAGAGTTAGAAAGGTTATCAACAATAATTACTTCGTAGCCTGCATTATGTAATTCTACAACAGTGTGGGAACCGATATATCCTGTTCCTCCGGTAACTAAAATCTTGGACATATTTATTTATTATAGGTAGTAAAATCTTTATGGTCTATTTTCGCTAGCGCTTCTGGCGATAACGACTTGAAATATTCGTAAGTAATCTTCAATCCTTCTGCCCTATTCACTTTTGGCTCCCATTTTAGCAATTCCTTAGCTTTCGTAATATCTGGTCTACGTTGTTTAGGATCATCTTGCGGTAATGGTTTGTAAACAATTTTTTGGTCTGTGCCGGTCAACTTAATGATTTCTTCACAAAACTGTTTAATAGTGATTTCATCAGGATTACCAATATTTACCGGACTAGCATAGTCTGACTGCAGTAAACGATAAATACCTTCAATCAGATCATCTACATAACAGAAAGAACGAGTTTGGCTACCATCACCGAAAACCGTTAAATCCTCACCTCTTAACGCTTGGCCAATGAATGCAGGCAAAACACGTCCATCATTTAGTCGCATACGAGGACCGTAGGTGTTGAAAATACGTACAATCCTTGTTTCTACTCCGTGAAAAGTGTGATAAGCCATGGTAATTGCTTCTTGGAAACGCTTTGCCTCATCATAAACACCACGTGGACCTACTGGATTTACATTGCCCCAGTATTCTTCTGGTTGCGGATTCACATTTGGGTCACCATATACTTCAGAAGTAGATGCAATGAGCATCCTAGCGCCTTTAGCTTTTGCTAACCCTAATAAGTTATGTGTTCCCAAAGAACCTACTTTTAGAGTCTGGATAGGTATTTTCAAATAATCAATCGGACTTGCTGGAGAAGCAAAATGTAGAATGTAATCTAATTTTCCTGGAACGTGAACGAACTTAGAAACATCGTGATTATAAAACTCGAAATTCTCCAACTTAAAAAGATGCTCTATGTTTTGTAGATCACCTGTAATCAGGTTATCCATGCCAATTACGTGAAAACCTTCTTTGATAAACCTATCACAAAGATGTGAACCTAGAAATCCGGCAGCACCTGTAATTAATACTTTTTTACGCTCCATTTTAGCTTATAATTTTACGACCGATACTGTTATAATAATATCCTAGATCAATCATCTTTTGTAAATCGAAAAGATTACGACCATCGAAAATCACTTTATTTTTGAGCACCTCATCCATTTTCTCAAAATCTGGATTGCGAAATACCGACCACTCTGTGGCAATCAACAATGCATCTGCACCTTCCAAAGCTTCGTATTGATCGTCAGCATAGCTAATTTTATCACCCAACAAATTCTTTACGTTACCAATTGCCTCTGGATCAAAAACAGTTACCTTCGCTCCGGCAGCTAACAAATCATTAATGATATATAATGCTGGTGCTTCTCTTATGTCATCAGTTTCTGGTTTAAAGGCTAAACCCCAAAGTGCAAACTTCTTACCCTTTACATCGCCTTTGTAGTATTTCAAAACCTTGTCTGTTAATATTGTTTTTTGCTTTTCGTTCACATCCATTACGGCTTTCAAAATTTTGAAATCGTATTTATGCTCAACCGCTGCCTTTTCTAAAGCCTGTACGTCTTTCGGGAAACAGCTTCCTCCGTAACCAATACCAGGAAACAAAAACCTCTTGCCGATTCTATCGTCAGAACCGATTCCTTTACGCACCGCATCTACATCTGCACCTACAATTTCGCAAAGGTTTGCTACTTCGTTCATGAAGGTAATTTTGGTAGCCAAAAATGAATTTGCAGCATACTTAGTTAATTCAGAAGAGCGCTCATCCATATAATAAATCGGATTTCCCTGACGTACATAAGGAGCATAAAGTTCTCCCATCAGTTTTTTCGCTTGCTCGCTTCTTGTACCAATCACAACGCGATCTGGTTTCATGAAATCATCCACGGCTACGCCTTCACGTAAAAACTCTGGATTAGAAACCACATCAACCTCTATATTGGTATGCTCTTTGAAAACTGCAGCAACCTTATCAGCAGTACCCACAGGTACGGTAGATTTATTTACTATGACTTTGTATTCGGTAATTAATTTAGAAATGTCTTTTGCTGCACCTAAAATATAAGACAAATCTGCCGCACCATCGCCTCCCGGAGGAGTAGGTAATGCCATAAAAATGATTTGCGCATCTTTAATTCCCTCTGCAAGATTGGTGGTGAAAGATAAACGGCCTTGTGCTATATTGCGATGGAAAAGAACATCTAATCCTGGCTCATAAATTGGCAGTTGTCCTGCTTTCATTTTATTAACCTTCTCTTCAACAATATCTACACAAATTACATTATTACCAGTTTCGGCCAAACATGTACCCGTCACTAAACCCACGTAACCAGTGCCAATCACAGCTATCTTCATATATTTTAGGGTGTTTTTAACATTAATATCTATCTTCGACGAAGATAATAAATTATGTATCAAATATGTATTGGCTTTACAACATTAGTATATTAATTTACGGGCTGCTCATCAAATTTGCATCCTTATTTAACGTTAAAGCCAAACTATTTGTTAATGGCAGAAAAGATTTTTTCGAGCGAATAGCAGTCAAAGCAAATGCAATTGAAAATCCTATCTGGTTTCATTTTGCTTCTTTGGGAGAATTTGAGCAAGGAAGACCTGTATTGGAAAAAATCAAATCCACAAATCCACAGGAAAAAATCATAGTCACTTTCTTTTCTCCCTCTGGATACGAAATAAGAAAAAATTATGCTTTAGCCGATGGAATCTTCTATCTACCCTTGGATACGCCGACAAATGCGAAAAAATTCATTGAAACGATAAAACCTAAAATGGCCATCTTTACTAAATATGAATTTTGGCCCAATTATTTCAAAGCTTTAGCTTCAAAAAAAATTCCACTTTATATTATATCTGGCATTTTCAGACCAAATCAAGTTTTTTTCAAATGGTACGGCGGATTTTACAGAAACGTATTGAAATGTGTTGATTATTTCTTTGTACAGAACGAAGAAAGTGCCACCCTACTCAAAAGCATTGGCATTAACAATGTCGATATTAGTGGCGACACCAGGTTTGATCGGGTTTTCGAAAATGCACAACAACCAAAACAGCTACCTATTATTGAGCAATTTTGTGGAAGTGATCAAGTTTTAATTGCTGGTAGCACTTGGCCAGATGACGAAAAATTATTGGTTGATTTAGCTACAAAATATCCTAATTGGAAAATAATTATCGCCCCACATGAAATTCATGCATCTCACATCTCAGAAATTGAAAAACTATTTCCTCAAGCATCGAAGTTTTCAGAGCTAAATCCAAAGAAACCTGATCATCAGGTTTTAATCATAGACAACATTGGAATGCTATCTTCGCTATATCAATATGGGAAAATTGCTTATATAGGTGGAGGATTTGGGATTGGTATTCACAACACATTAGAAGCAGCAGCTTTTGGCTTGCCGGTAATTTTTGGGCCTAACTACCATAAATTTCAAGAAGCTAAAGACTTGATTAATATCAGAGCTGCCAAAAGTATCCGAAATACAGGAGAGCTAGTTTCCGCATTTGAGTATTTTAACAAAAATGAAAGTGGAAAAATCGCTTCAAGCTACGTAGCTGAGAAAAAAGGTGCTACAGATATAATTATCGAAAAAATTTCAAGTTAGATCTTATCTACTCTTACCCAGTCCATTCCAGCAGCAATAGCAGCCTGAACACCCAAATCTGCATCTTCAAATACGATGCATTTTTTAGGATCTACTCCTAAAGCTTCGGCAGCAGCAAGAAACGGATCCGGAGCAGGTTTACCCTTAGGAGTTTCGCCAGCACAAACCATTACATCAATTAAATCAATCAATCCTAAAACGGTTAATGTTTTGGTTACGGTTTTTCTACTTCCGCCAGAAACTACAGCTATCTTTACTTTACCAACGTGGTTTTTCAAATGCTCGGCAACGTAGGAAATCGGTTGTGTTTTTTCTATGTATTTATCGATGAAGATTTGAGACTTCTCATTAGCAAAAGTATCTGGTAATGCAACACCGTACCTTTTAGTTATTTCTTTTGCAAAAATTGCGGTCGGCATCCCTGCAAATTCATCAACCATATCTAGGTCTAAACCAATACCGTAATTGGCTGCAACTTCTTCATAAGCTAACTTATGCGCCATCATATTATCTGCTAAAGTACCATCGCAATCATACAAAAATGCTTCGTAATCTCCAGCTGTTCTATCCGTTAAAGACGCTAATTTTTCTAAGTGATTTTCCATTTATATAGACATTTCGGCTAGTGCATCAATAAATCTAGGGTCGTCGTTCAAACTTTCTACCAACTGCACGTGCTCTCCACCTAATTCTCTAAATTCTTCGTGATATTCTACTGTAATTTCGTATAAGGTTTCTAAACAATCGGCTACAAAAGCAGGACTAAAAACCAGTAGTCGTTTCTTGCCTTCGGATGCTAATTTCTTAAGCGTATCAGTAGTATACGGCTGTATCCAAGGCTCTTTTCCCAAGCGAGATTGATAACAAACCGAGTAATCCTCACGAGTAATACCAAGCTTTGCTGCCAAAAGTTTTGCTGTGTGATGGCACTGTGCTGAGTAACAGAATTTATTAGCATCATTATAGTTATCGCAGCAGTTGTTAACTTTCAAACAATATTTTCCAGTATGGTCAGATTTAGTCATCTGCCTTTGAGGCAATCCGTGGAAGCTAAAAAGCACGTGATCATAATTTTCTACGCCATGTTTTTTTGCGTTATCCGCAAATATCTCTAGCATCAAATCATTATCATGGAAAGAGTTAACGAAAGATACCGGCGGAATTGTTGGCCATTTACTAATTAATTCCATTACCAACTGCAATACAGAGCCTGTACTTGCCGAAGCATACTGAGGAAAAAGCGGGATGACTTTGATACTGCTGACCAATCCTTTTTTCAACCTCTCTAACGCATTTTCGATAGAGGGATTTTGGTAACGCATTGCCAATTCTACTTGGTAATCTTTACCTAATTTGTCTTGCAGCATTTGGGCTTGCAACTCACTATAATATAATAATGGCGAACCGTTTTCGTTCCAAATTTCTTTATAGAGCTTTGAAGTTTTCGGGCTGCGAAAAGGTACAATTATACCTTTAACCAATAGTGTTCTGTTTAGTTTAGGAATGTCGATTACTCGCTCATCCATTAAAAACTGATCAAGATATTTTCTTACGTCTTTTACCTCTGGACTATCTGGAGTGCCCAGATTAACTAACAGTATACCTTTTTTAGCCATTATTTATTATTTGCCGCAAATATAGCTTGATTTACGGTTTTAGATGTATGATTTTAGATTTTAAGACATGGCGGAGACACAAAACAGTTTTCGATTGGCAGTTTCCAATCAACGCTTCTAAGAATAATTAAAAACTCTCCAATTGTGCTTTTACCTGCTCCATTAACCACATAGGTGTTGATGTTGCACCGCAAATACCTATTTTGTCATTTGACTGAAACCAAGCTTGATCCAGCTCTTCTACATTAGAGATGAAGTAAGAATTATCGTTGTATTTTTTGCATACATCATAAAGCACCTTACCGTTTGATGATTTCTTGCCCGAAACAAAAACAATTTTATCGAAATCATTTACGAACTTCTCTAATTCATCATAACGATTAGAAACTTGTCTACAAATGGTATCGTTAGCTTTCACTTCGTAACCTCTATTGATAAGTTCTTCTTTAATTTGATAGAATTTATCCACACTTTTAGTGGTTTGGCTGTATAGCGTAAATTTACTGGGAAGCTCTACGTTATCTAGTTCGGCAATATCCATAAACACCAATGCTTCACCATCCGTTTGACCCTGCAAGCCGATTACTTCCGCGTGTCCATGCTTTCCAAAAATGAGGATTTTCTCGCCGTCATCATGTGTATTTTTGATGCGATTTTGCAGTTTCAACACTACGGGGCAAGAAGCGTCGATAAGTGTTAGATTATTAGCTAAAGCCAATTCATAAGTTGAAGGAGCTTCACCATGTGCCCTAATCAGTACTTTCTCATTGCGTAAATCTTTGAGTTTTTCGTGATCGATAATCCTCAAACCTTTCACTCTTAAACGCTCTACTTCTTCGTCGTTATGTACAATATCACCTAAGCAGTATAGATAATCCTCTTGGTCTAGAATATCTTCGGCCATATCGATGGCGTAGACTACCCCGAAACAAAACCCTGATGACTTATCTATCGTAACTTTTAAATTATAGCTCATGATGAATAAAAAACAAAGGTACGTAGAAGAAGTTTAATAAAATAAAAATTTTTAATATCGGATAAAAATATTAAATTTGATAACGATATTAAAGGAAGATGTGGGATTTTAATTTAGAAGACTTAGCAGAACTACAACCACACATAGACAGGCTGTACGAAAAAAAAGCAAAGATTAATCAATCAAGACCTTTGCCCAACTCTGTATTGCACAAAATAAAGGAACAACTCAACTTAGAATGGACTTACAATTCTAACAGTATTGAAGGAAACACACTTAATCTTCGTGAAACCCAATTGATTTTAGAAGAAGGGATAACTGTGGGCGGAAAATCACTAAGAGAACATTTTGAAGTGGTAAACCACGAAAAAGCAATAGATTACCTATACAGCTTAGTTAATCCAGATTATACCTTAAGGAGTATTGATATTTTAAATCTGCATAGCTACATCTTAAAAAACATTGAAGATGAATACGCTGGCAGATTGAGAAACGGAGGTGTTCGTATTGTTGGAGCTAATTTTACGCCGCCAAGCGCAAAGAAAGTTCCAGATTTACTTGACGAACTAGTTTCTTTCACCAATGAAAACCCAATTGGTGTAGATGATTTAGTATTGGCAACGTTGTTTCATCACAAGCTGGTTTGGATACATCCATTTTTTGACGGAAACGGGCGTACAGTTCGTTTGGCAATGAACTTACTGTTGATGCGAAAAGGATTTCCACCCGCTATTATCCTTAAAAATGACAGAAAGAAATATTACGACGCACTTAATCAAGCTAACAATGGCAGCTATCATAAACTCTGCCTATTAATGTTACAGGCTACAGAGCGTTCGTTAAATATGTATATCAACGCAATGCCTGGCAATAGCTACGATGATTATGAACCAATCTCTAGCATCGTATCAGAGCCTGATTTCCCTTATGGACAAGAATATGTTAGCCTATTAGCACGAACGGGCAAAATAGATGCATACAAAGAGGGCAAAAATTGGCTTACCACAAAAGAAGCCATAGAGGAATATGTAGTTAATAGAAAAAGAAAAAGGTAGCATCATCAGACGGGCTAGTACTACAGAGAAATAGTGCTAGCTCAAATAAACCCTATCCTCTTCTCCATCTACATCCATAATTACATCTACGTGTTCTTTAAGTACCGTAGCTAGTTCCAAGCCAACGAAATCCGTAGCGATTGGGAAAATTTTATGGCTTCTATCCACCAAAACCACTGTTCTGATTTTCTTGTGGGGAGTATTCAAAAACACACCCAAACCATAAGCAAGGGTTTTACCACTGTTCAGTACATCATCTACCAAAATAATGACTTTGTTTTTCCAGTTGCTTTCTGGCAAATCTGTTTTGGCAATTAACTTGCTGCTTTGCTTTTCTAAATCTACACGCAATAAGGTGGTTTTAAATTCAGAAATTTCTTTTAGCGTTTTTTCTAAACGAACGGCCAATTTATAACCTCTATCCCAGATTCCAGCAAGTACAATTTCTTTCTCATCCATATTGTCTTCTAATATCTGATAAGCAATTCTGTTGATTTTTTGCTGGATTTGCTTCTTATCTAAAATGAGTACTTGATTTTGGGGCATCTTGCTGAGATTTATTATACAAAAGAACGATTTTAAGCTTCAATATCAAATATTGATTTTTTTTTTAGTTATTGGTGCAACGTTTGGTAGTTAACGTGCGTCTAATGATTAAACCAATTTTCGAAACATCATGAGAAATTCTTTCCTTTTAAAAATTAGCGGCCTATTCATTGCCTGCTTCATCACCTTAAATGTATCGGCGCAAAGCTCTAAAACTGTAAGTGTCAAAAATTTCAACAGTATTGGCGTAAGCAGTGGGATCGACTTGTTTTTAACCCAAGGCAGTACCGAATCCTTAGTTATTAAAGGTTTAGAAGATGTGATTAAAGATGTAGTTATTGAGCAAGAAGGGAATAATCTAACCATCAAATATAAAGACGGTATTAATTGGGGACGTTTATTTAAAGGAACCTCTATACAGGTTTACGTTAATTTTAAGAAATTGAATAGTATTTCTGCTTCTGGTGGTAGCGATGTAGAAACTCAAAACACCATCAACACCGATAAAGTAAGCATTAAATCTTCTGGAGGCGCTGACATGGATTTAAGTATTGTTTGCAAAGACATCACCATTGCTTCGAGCGGCGGTAGCGACATCAACCTAAAAGGCTCGGCAGAAAACATGGTTTTAAACACTAGCGGCGGTAGTGACGTAGATGCTTTTGAGTTTAAAGTGAACTACGCACAGGTAAATACTAGTGGAGGTTCGGATGCTAACATTTTCGTAAATAAGGGATTGACAGCAAGTGCTACTGGCGGTAGCGATATACATTATAAAGGCAGTGCTGCATTGAAAAAAGTATCAAACTCTAAAAGTGCAGATATTACACATGTAAATTAATCCCAAAGGGATACCAAATAGGAAAATTTAGTTTAGTTAATAGTTAAGTGCCAATACCGCGGATGCAGTATTGGCCTTTTTTATTTTTTCGAATAAGGATAGTAGATGAAGTTAGCTCCCTCTGGAACGATTACAAAAACGCACATAAAGTCTTCTGGTTTTTTGTAGTTTTTAAGGAAATGCTCTTTCTTTTCAGGCTTGATAATTCCCTTCTCTACAAACTCTTCTAATGTTGATGCCTGTATTGTCCAATTGGTGTTTAATTCATCTCTGTTCAAAATCATTTCTCCCAATTTCACCTCGTGTTGGTGCGCTATAAAAATAGGGTTGGCAGAAATTCCCTCTACCATAATTTCTACAGCAACTTCTTTAATTGAATCCACGTAGAACTCTAAATCTTTCTCCAAGCTTAACAAAGGGCTATGCTTTTTTTCTTCTTTTTGCTCACCACCATTAGGATTTACTCCACCTAATAACTCTTCCGATTCCATATTTTAAAACTTGATTTCGTTTTTATTAATTATAAATTGATCGTCTGCCAAACTATCAGTAAGCAGGTAATATTTATTATTTTTTTCTTCTATACGCTTAGCTAACGGATATTCATCGGCACAAAAGTACATACTACCCTTTTTTACCATTTTCCAAGTATTCTCTTTCATGCTAAATAGATTGATACTTGCCCAACAACTGCTAAACCATTCTGGTCTAAGTAATAACTCAGGTTGATTATCGCCATCTAAATCCTTAACTAAATAAATATCTGCACCAATGGCTTGCTTAAAATTTAAGGCTGGCCATTTTTTGTTACTAAAGAGCACATTGATTTCGAACGCTTTCTTTTCTTGCAACGTAGGATCTTGCGTTACTTTCGGTTTAATGACAAAGGCAGTATCGTTTTCGCTAAGCAACAACGTATCCACCAAAGTCGTATCTGCATCCATCCTAAAAGTTTTGGTGCTCACCTCAACTTCTTTCGTTTCTCCGTTTCTACAGGCAAGCATTACCCCTGCCAACAGTAGCAAAAAACAATATCTTTTCATCCGCATCATAAAAGCTATTTGATATTCAATTCACTCTGTAACAGAAGGAAATTATTTAAGTTTTAGCAAAACTACATTTTCTACGTGCTGCGTATGCGGAAACATATCCACTGGTTTAATACGAACCACTTCATATTTTTCGGTAAGCAAAGCTAAATCTCTCGCCTGCGTTGCCGCGTTACAACTTACGTAAACAATCTTCTCTGCTTCCATTTCCAACAAACGATCTACCACATCTTGGTGCATTCCAGCTCTTGGCGGGTCGGTTATTACCACATCTGGCTTGCCATGTTCCGCTATAAAATCTCTTGTCAGGATGTCTTTCATATCACCGGCATAAAAGATGGTATTATCAATTCCGTTCAGTTGAGAATTGAACTTCGCATCTTCAATTGCAGACGGCACATATTCTACACCAACCACTTGTTTTGCACTATGCGCTACAAAATTAGCGATGGTTCCAGCACCTGTGTATAAATCGTAAACCAGTTCATCGCCTTTTAAATCAGCAAATTCTTTAGTAATGCGATATAACTCATAAGCCTGCTCTGAGTTAGTTTGGTAGAACGATTTAATACCGATTTTGTATTTCACGCTTTTACCGTTACCCAAAGGCATTTCCTCGAAAATATGGTCACGACCTGAATAGGTAATTACCTCTTGGTCAAAAATTGTATCGTTCTTTTTGTGATTTACAATATACTGTAACGAAGTAATTTCTGGGAAAGTGGTTTTCAGGTATTCCATTAAGCTATCAATCTGTGCTTGTTCAGCATAAGCGAAAACCACACCGACCATTACTTCTCCAGTACTAGAGGTACGGATAATTAGGTTACGCATTTCTCCTTCGTGATTACGTAAATCGTAAAAACTTAAGTTGTGTGCCAACGCATAATCACGAACCTTTAAACGAATTTGATTGCTTGGGTCTGCTTGCAAATAGCAATGCTCAACCCCTAAAATTTTGTCAAACCTGCCAGGAACGTGAAAACCCAAAGCATTCATTTCTCTTCCTTCAGGTTGGTCAGCCATATCGGCAGCATCTAGCCAACGTTTATTAGAAAAAGTATATTCTAACTTATTACGATAATATTGATTTTCAGTAGAACCTAAAATTGGTTCGATATTACTTACATCTATTTTACCTAAACGTTGTAAAGCAGATTCTACACTTTTCTGTTTGTAAGTCAATTGCGCATTGTACTGCATGTGCTGCCATTTACAACCGCCGCAAGTGCCAAAATGGCTACAAAAAGCATCTTGTCGCAAAGCGGATGGTGTATGCAATGTTTCGATAACAGCCTCTGCAAAGTTTTTCTTTTTCTTTACCAAACGCACATCAACCACATCACCAGGAACGGCTTTATCTACAAAGATTACCAATTCATCGGCTTTGCCCACCCCTTTGCCTTCTTCGGCAATATCAATAATACTCAAACCAGAAATCCTGATAGGTTCAGTATTTTTTCTTTTTCTGCTCATTGCCGCAAATATACGAGGATTGCTTGAATGAATTTTGAATGATTGAATTTTTGAAGGAGTAAATTACCAAGATGTACTGAAAAGCATAAATTTTGACAAAGCAGTAGCCAGCAGGCAAATCACCTGAGATGTAAACAAAAATCAGTTGTACAACTTAACCTTCAAAAATGCTCAGAATTAAACCCAAAACACCATCACTTAGATTAAAATTGACATCAAACTGTTCGTCAACTCTTACAGAAATCTCTAATACCTCTTGACTCATAATTACAATGCTATTATTACAAATCTAACAAAAATGAACCAAAAACCAAATTGGTATATGTTATTTTTATGTTAATTATAGGTAAGCCACAGATAATTTTTTCTACAAAAAAATCCAATAAATATGTGGCTAAAAAAGATGTAAATATTGTTAGGAATGATGTAACAGATGTTACATTATCCAGAGCTAATTTTGTGTTATAAAATGAAGTCATGAAAACTGAAAACCCAATATACATCCCTTTAGAAAATGTAGATAGCGAACATTGCGCCCTTATTTTAGATAAAGGATTGGCAGAAATCAAGGAAATCACTTCTCACAAAGTAGAACTAAATAATCACAGAGCTTTAATTACCGCCAAAAAATATCCAGAAGAGGCAGTACAGGAGGCGGTGAAACAAATTAGAGCTTTGGGTTACGACGTTACTACGGTTAAACAAACATTTTCTGTTACCAATATGTCTTGCGCTTCTTGTGCGGCTAATACAGAAGCTACTTTAAATAATCAAGTTGGTGTGGTAAAAGCAGAAGTAAATTATGCGAATACTTCGGCAAAAGTGGAATACATTCCGAGCCTGGTAACCGCACAACAACTAAAGGAGGCTGTCCAAGCAGCCGGTTATGATTTATTGATTAACAACAGCAACGAAGCGAAAGAATCGCTTACCGAAATTAAGGAAAACCAATATCAGGCGTTACGAAAACGAGCTATTGGCGCATTAATTTTAGCTGTTCCTTTATTTGTTATTGGGATGTTTTTTATGGATATGCCTTATGGAAACTACATCATGTGGGCTTTAGCTACGCCAATGGTTTTCATTTATGGCAGTCAGTTTTTTGTAGGCGCTTGGAAGCAGGCTAAACATCGCTCTGCGAATATGGACACTTTAGTTGCAATAAGTACCGGAACAGCTTATATCTACAGCGTACTCATTACATTATTTCCAGATTTTATGCACCGCATGGGCATCCATTCTCATGTTTATTTTGAGGCCGCTGGAATTGTGATCGCTTTTATTCTTTTGGGAAAACTTTTGGAAGAAAAAGCGAAGGGAAATACTTCATCAGCCATTAAAAAGTTGATTGGCTTACAACCTAAACATGTTACGATAGTTCATGAGAACGGACATCAAATGCAAGTTTCTATCAGCTCGGTTAAAGTTGGTGATATCCTTTTAGTGAGACCTGGCGAACGCATTGCTGTAGATGGTTCGGTGGTTATTGGTGGTTCTTACATTGACGAAAGTATGATTAGCGGGGAACCTATCCCTGTTTCGAAAAACCAAGGTTCGTCGGTATTTGCCGGAACAATTAATCAAAAAGGAAGTTTCCAATTTAAAGCCGAAAAAGTTGGAAGCGATACTATTTTGGCCCACATCATTAAAATGGTGGAAGATGCACAAGGAAGTAAAGCGCCTGTGCAAAAATTAGTGGATAAGATTGCCGTCGTGTTTGTCCCGATTGTAATTGGCATTGCTATTTTAAGCTTACTGCTTTGGGTTATTTTTGGTGGCGAGAGCGGTTTAAGCCAAGGCATTGTTGCTTTTGTAACGGTATTGGTAATCGCTTGTCCTTGCGCTTTAGGTTTAGCAACACCTACAGCCATTATGGTTGGTGTGGGTAAAGGAGCAGAACAAGGCATTTTAATTAAGGATGCTGAAAGTCTGGAATTGGCTAAAAAAGTAAATGCCATTATCCTTGATAAAACAGGAACCATTACCGAAGGCAAACCTAAAGTAACTGCCATTAAATGGTTCGAAGAACTCAATGAGCAACATCAGAACATTCTTTATAGCATTGAAAAATCATCGGAGCATCCTTTAGCAGATGCGATTACCGAACACTTAAAAGATAAGTCTCAGTTCTTACAGGGCATTGCTGTAGAAAACATCAGCGGGCAAGGTATAGAAGGAAAGTTTGAGCAAAGCGTCTACATTATTGGCAACGAACTGCTAGTCAAAGAGCGAGAGGTTGAAATCTCTTCAGAAGCTAAAAACTGGGTTGACCAACAATTGGAAGCCGCCCAAACGGTAGTGCTTTTCTGTAACGATAAAAAAGTGCTCGCTGCCATTGCTATTGCCGACCAAATTAAAGCTACTTCTAAACAAGCTGTACAACGGCTGCAAAAAGATGGAATTACGGTTTATATGCTTACTGGCGATAATGAACAGACTGCCAAAGCTGTAGCCGACCAACTTGGCATTAACGAATATAGCGCAAATGTTCTGCCTGCAGAAAAAGCTGCTTTTGTTAAAGGCTTACAGCAAAAAGGCAAAGTTGTAGCTATGGTGGGTGATGGTATAAACGATAGTACGGCACTTGCTCAAGCCGATGTAAGTATTGCGATGGGCAAAGGAAGCGATATTGCCATGGACGTAGCAAAAATGACGATTATTTCTTCTGATTTGACGAAAATTCCAGAAGCCATACATTTATCTAAAAACACAGTTCAAGCGATTAAACAGAATCTATTCTGGGCATTTATTTACAATATTATCGGCATCCCCGTTGCAGCTGGCATATTATTTCCAATTAATGGATTTTTATTAGACCCCATGTGGGCTGGTGCGGCAATGGCTTTAAGCTCGGTAAGTGTGGTGAGCAATAGCTTGAGATTGAAATATAAAGTTTAGCTGATTAATTGTTTAAATCGGTTAATCGTAAAACTAGGAATAGCTTAATTGACTTTCAAAAACTTTAATTTTTACTTTTAAAATTTTACTTAACAAATGGATACATTAAAATTTAAAACAACGATAAACTGCGGCGCTTGTGTTGCAAAAGTTACACCATTACTTAACGAGCAAGAAAATGTAAATAGCTGGTCAGTAGACACGGAAAATCCCGATAAGGTTTTGACCATAGAAGGAGAGCATATTGACGAGGCTGATTTGATAAAATCTTTATCGAAGAATGGGTATAAAGCCGAGAGAATTTAGCATTTTAATTAACCATTAAGAAATGAAGATGAATTAAGAGTTACCCCTTAATGTTTCTTAATTTCTTAATGGTTTTTACTCAACACTACTTTAATTCCGTCATTAAATTTGGGTAATCGGTTACAATACCGTCAACACCTAGGTTTTTGAGATAAACAATATCTTTAACCGTATTAACCGTCCATGGGATGATTTTTATACCCGCAGCATGGCATTTATCTACTAACCCTTTACCTACCAAAGGCATATATGGACTGTAAATGGTTGGCGTAAAGCCTAGAGCTTTGATATTGTTCTCGAAATCTTCTTTCTCATCAATACCTAATGAAGTTTGTATATGAGGGTATTTTTCATGTAAATATTGTAGGCTACGGATATCAAAAGAATGAATTGTTACTCGTTTCTCTAACTTCTTCGTTTTAATAATTGCCATTACCAATTCTACATATTCTTCGGGACTAGGTTGAAACTCTCCATCGCCTTTTCGGATTAACTTTGTTTCGATATTATAATGCGGTTTAGCTTTCTTTTTCTTGCTAGCAAAAATTTCAACTTTGTCTATTAAATCATTAAGCAATGGCTTTTCTACCCTAAATTTTTCTTGATGTGGAAATCGAGAATTGGGTTTTGAACCTACATCGAACTGTCTAACCTCATCGTAATTCATTTTATAGATATTGAATTTCTTTTCATTCTTCAAAGTAATTTCTTCACCATTGGGAGAAATACTAATAGTGTGATTAAAATAAGGTTCTTGAGAAACTACCACTTGCTTATCCTTAGAAATTACCACTTCCAATTTTAAAGTATTGGCTCCGTTTTCCAAAGCTTTAATCATACTTGGAATGGTATTTTCGGGCATTAAACCTCTAGCTCCACGATTGCCCTGCACTTCAAAAAGTGTGGTTTTTTTTTGAGCAAATGAAACTTGAATTGTAACGATCAACAACAAAAAGGGAAGGACAACTTTTCTCATCTGTATATATTAACGAAATCGAATATTTAAGGATACTTGCAAGTATAATAGTTTTCCCTAAAAATATAAGACTAAGAAGCCTTTAAAACTAAAAAAGGACTTTAACTAATGTTAAAATCCTTAATTTATATTTGATATTTGGTTTCTAAAAAACTGCTTCGATTATCTTTCTGCAACAGTAAAAACCTGCGCTATGATGTTCCAAGTAGCGTCAGCTTGGCGCTCCCAAATAAATACATAGTTAAAGCTTTCACGCAAATCTGCTTTGTAATCGATCGTTGCCAAGCCATAAGTATATGCAAAATCTCCACCTAAAGCTTTGTCGGCCTGAGTGGTTTTCAAGTTGATTTTATCGATTACTCGGTTGTTGAACGCTAAAATTCCGTCTTTACCAATAATCGCTTCCGTTCCTGGAAATAACAAACGAGCATCAGGATTAATAAAACCAGAAAAAGCTTGAACGCCGTGAGTTTTTAGCATTGTATTCAATGTTTTTTCTGTACTGTAGATAATATCTGTAGCTGTCTTTAAATCTTTTGAAGAAGCAAACTTAGGGCTATATGTGCCAGTTGGCTCTACAAACGTATTTTTTGGTTCTTTCCCCTTAATTGGCTTAATCGCATCTGCACCTAAATCTATAATTAACTGCCATTCTCCGTCTTTACCCCTCCATACCGACAAGTAATGTCCGAATGTTTTTTTATCGCCACCGGCTATATAAGAACCAGAGGTAAAGCCCCAATCTCTACTTCTAGATAAACGGGCATAATTAGGTTCCCAAGTTAGTTCCTTTGTATCTGGAGCGGTTGCGAAAAATTTTCTGGCATTAACAGGATTTGGACGAAAGACAATACCATCTGGAGCTGAAAATTCAGTGAAGGCGGCATTAACACCATCTTTTGCTACTTTTTGGGCAAATGCTTTTTCTGTGCTTACTAAAGATTTTACCGTACCATCTGACTTTTGTGCGTATACATTTGCATTTACAGCAATTGCTAATATTGAAAGATATATTTTGTTCATGATTATTTTTTGTGTTACGAATTTAAAATTTGAACTCCTTTGAAGAATAAAAAGTAATTAACAATTAAACATAGCTAAGTTAAAAGTCAAAATTAAAAAGTTAAACCCTAGCTAATAAAAAAAATTACTATTCCCTATAAATGGTTTCCAACACTGTTTGTCCAACCGCCTTTAACGTATTTCTATCGATGTTATTTAAGTTATCTAATTGTGTATGCCAATTACTGTAAAAACCCGACGCATCCGAATAATGGATAATGTCGATAGCTGGAATACCTGCCTGATTGATCCAATAATGATCGTCTATTAAAGTACCAGAAGTTACATTAATGAAATAATTTCCATAGCCAATTTCGCTAGCAATGCTCCAAACTTTACTTACCACACTCGGAGCATATTTTCTAGAAACTTCGTCTTGTGTAAATTGCGCATTAGCACCACCTACCATATCTAAATTAATAGCATATAAAGGTTTGTAGCCTTTAACTGGCGGATTTTTAGACCAATGTTGAGATCCTAAACACCATGTAGCTTCGTGAGCAGTTTCATCATTGGCACTTCCGTAATCTTCCAAATCCCATAAAATAAAATCTACACCTACTTCTGGTTGTTTTTGTTGAATTTGACGGGCCATTTCAAGAATTACGGCAACACCGCTAGCTCCATCATTAGCGGCATCAAATTGCTTATCTCTCATTCCCATATTTGGATCTTCGTCAGAAAAAGGACGGGCATCCCAATGGGCAGTAATCAAAACTCGTTGTGTTTTTTCTGGATAAAAAGCGGCAATGATATTTTTCAATTGATGCGTTTTACCATCATAAGTTTTTGCAGGAGCTTGTTGAACAAAAACTTCGCCGCCAAATGACTTTAATTTCGCTACCAAATAAGCAGCAGTTTTTTCATGGGCAGGCGTAGATGGAATACGTGGACCAAAATCTACCTGAGCTTTAGTGTATGTATAAGCACTGTCTGCATCGAAGTTTGGAGAAATCAATTTTATTTCTGCTGTGCTACCTTCGTCTGTTGGCTTGTTTTGCTGGCAAGATTGTAGACTGACAAGTCCCAAAAATGATACAACTAATATGTAATTTATTTTCATGTAATATTTTTTAAACTATATTCCATTTTAAAGAAGCAAATAATTAACACTTTAAGATTGCTTCGTACCTCGCAATGACGGGAAAAAAGTAGCGCCTACATCTTACTCCAAGTAGTTCCCTCTTTGCTATCTTTTAATTGGATACCTATTTTTTGCAAACCCAACCGGATGGAGTCTGAAGTAGCATAGTCCTTATTTTCTTTAGCTTCCTTACGAAGATCAATTACCATTTCCAAAATTTCATTTAATTCTAGATTAGAACTTTCTTCATCCTTCAATCCAAAAATTTCGAATACGAAATCATTGATTAAGGCTTTTAGCTTCTCCAATTCTTCGCTAGATATCTTAGCAGAACCATCATAAACCGTATTGATAATTCTGGCGGCTTCGAATAATTCCGCAATAGCCACCGGACTATTAAAATCATCGTTCATCGCATTAACGCAGTTCTCTCGAAGCGGGTCAATGCTAACATTTCCATCAGCCGAAGCTACCAATTTCGGCAACAGTGCAACAGCGTTCATCAATCTTCTGAAACCTTTTTCCGAAGCATCCAAAGCATCGTTGCTAAAATCTAACGTACTGCGATAATGTGCCTGCAACATAAAAAATTTCACCGTCATAGGGCTATAGCCTTTACGCAACAGCGGATGACTTCCAGTAAAAAGTTCACCTGGCAAGAAACCGTTACCCGCTGATTTCGACATGCGAGTACCATTTACTGTTAGCATATTGGTGTGCATCCAATACTTTGCTGGCTGATGACTCGAACAAGCTTCAGACTGCGCAATTTCGTTGGTATGGTGCGTTGCCGCTAAATCCATTCCACCACCGTGTATATCAAACTCATTACCCAAATATTTAGCACTCATTGCAGAACACTCAATATGCCAGCCTGGAAAACCCATGCCCCACGGCGATTGCCACTGCATCAAAGTTTCTGGTTTAGCCTTAATCCAAAGAGCAAAATCCAAACGTCCTTTTTTATCATCCTGACCACCTAACTCTCTAGTATTTTCTAAAAGATCTTCGAGTTTACGGTTAGTTAAAATGGTATAATTATATTCTTTGCTATATTTTTCTACATCGAAATAAATGGTGCCATTCACTTCGTATCCGTAACCATTATCGATGATCTTTTTTACCATTTCAATCTGTTCGATAATATGACCCGTTGCCGTTGGTTCAATACTTGGCGGCAAGGTGTTGAACATCCTCAACACATCATGGAAACCCAAAGTGTATTTCTGCACAATTTCCATTGGTTCTAATTGCTCCAGCTTTGCACGTTTTGCAAATTTATCATCACCCTCGTCCCTATCTCCTTCTAAGTGACCGGCATCGGTAATGTTGCGCACATAGCGCACTTTGTAGCCGCTGTATTTAAGGTAACGGAAAATTAAATCGAATGAAATAAAAGTACGACAGTTACCCAAATGAACATCACTGTAAACGGTTGGACCGCACACATACATACCAACATGTGGTACATTTAAAGGTTCAAAAATTTCCTTTTTACGGGTTAATGTATTGTATAACTGTAACGCTTGTATCATGTTGCAAATGTAAAGTTTTTAGATAGGATTTGATGTTAAGAGAATGTCTAAATTTTATTCAAGAATGCCGTTAACAGCATAGATATTTTAAGGGATCTTTAAACAAATGAAAACACCTTAAACGCTTAACAATAAAAACAGCAATAAGTAAATACCAATGAATAGAAGTCCAATGTCTCTTCATTCCTTAACGGTTAAACCAAGCTCAATAATCATCGTCGCTTTCTAGCGAAAAATTCAACCTCAAATCGCTCCTAATCGGAAAATGGTCAGACAGTTTATCTTGCGAAATATGGTGATTGATCACATCAAAATCCTTCGTTGTAGCAATATAATCGATCTGAAAATTTGGGAAGGCGCCATTGTAAGTTTTACCAAATCCCTTTCCTTTTTCTTTAAAAGTATTTTTTAGTGAATTGGTAACTTGAGTTACACAATATGATGCAGGCGTATCATTAAAATCTCCAGCAATAATAAAAGGCAGTTTACATTGTTGCATTTCGCTTTTCATCATATTAACTTGCTCGCTTCTTCTTTGAAAAGCAGCTTTAAGCATACTTGCAATTCTTCTAGATGATTTATATTCTGGTTCAATTTTAGTGGCAACCTTTCCTATGTAATCATAATCTTCTTTTTGAAAAGAAATAGACTGTAGATGGACATTATAAACTCTGAAAACCTGTCCTTCTACACTAAGGTCAACATAAATGCTACCGTTTCCAGCAAATTCGCCAAAAGAAACTTTCCCTTTATTTTTAATAGGATAACGAGAAAATATAGCCAAGCCAAATTCCTCATAATCGTTTCCATTGGTTGGCACAAAGTAGTAATGCTTTAAATTAAGTCTCTTCTTTATGCTATCAACCAAGTCAAACTCACCTTTACGTCGGGTAAAAAACTCTTGAAAACAGATCACATCCGGATTTTGATCTTCGATGACTTTAATGATTTGATCTTTGGTAGACACATCATTATTTTCTCCGTATTTCTTAAACTGATGCACATTATAAGTCATCATCCGTACATAATGCTCGCTATCTTTTACGGTACTTCCTTCCTCACCAACAAATTGAAAAGTAGCGTTAAGTGTTTTCCAGCCAAGCGCAATAAAAGCAAGCGTAGCGATGCCAAGGAGGAACCTGCGGCGAAGAAACCACAGCAGTACAAAAATCAAATTTGCCACCAAAAAGAAAGGATAGGCTAAGCCTGCAAATGCAACCCAAATTTCATCTCTAGGATCCGTTTGCCCTGCAAGCATACCTATACCCAAGCCTACAGCGGTCAGCAAGGCGAAGAAAAGGATAAATTTATCTAATAACGAAAGTCCTATTTTGTTATTCATTAATTTTTACTTGCGTCGAATAAAATTTGTTTCTCTTGAGTTGTCAATTGGTCGTAACCACTTTTCGAAATCTTATCTAAAATAGCATCTATTTCGGCTTGATTTGACACTTCTGTTTTCTTTTTCGGAGCGTTATTTTTAACTACTTTTAATTTCGGTTTTTTAATCAGGAAGCTACTTAAATCAGTTCCATTTTGTAATAACTTGATGTAAACAAAGCCGAACAAAGCACCACCCAAGTGAGCTAGATTTCCACCAATATTTCCAGATCCAGGAGAAGTACCAACAATATCAATTAATATATAAACCAATAATAAGTACTTCAACCTTACATCTCCAAAAAGTAATAGGCGTATGCTATAATTGGGCACTAAAGTGGCAACAGCACTAAAAACAGCCATTACCGCAGCAGAAGCACCAATTAAGGTAGCGCCTTCAGCGTTTAACTGCGGACTTATGTTGTAAATTAATGCAAATGCCAAGGCCCCAACAATTGCCCCGCCCCAATAAACGACTTGAAATTGTCTAGGTTTTAAGAAATCTAAAAAAAGATTTCCCATCCAATACAACCAAAGTAAATTGAAGAGAATATGGAACAGGCCTTTATGTAAAAAAGCATAAGTTACTAGCGTATAAAAACGAGTTGGCCATTTCGCAATATCTGCGGGAAATGCCAAGTATTGATGGATTAATTCATCTCCAAGTCCTTTTGCAAGAAATAAACTTCCTACACCAGCCAACAAGAAAACTATTACATTAATACCAATGTATAGCATGGCTGGGTTGCCAGATTTAAAAACCCTATTAGTAATATCTTTAAAACCGTTGTTATTCATAGTAATCGTAAAATCTGTCCTTATTTTTCCAAATCTTCACTAAAATAAAACCTATTAAAGCACCACCCAAATGCGCAAAATGGGCTACCGAATCTCCTTGTATACGAGCCACGCCCAAGAACAATTCTATAACGATATAAATAGGGATAAAATATTTTGCTTTTATAGGAAAAGGGATAAACATCAACATCAGTTCCATGTTTGGATAAAGTACGGCAAAGGCTGTCATGATACCAAAAACAGCTCCAGAGGCGCCAACCATAGGACCGAAATAAACAGACTTAATCTTATTAAGATCATCCATCGACGTTAATTTCAAGGTATCTAAATCATTCACAAAACTTCCCGTAACTTGATACACTTCTATAGATTGAACCAACCATTGTAAGGCTAAAGCCCCCAAGCCTGTAATTAGATAGAAATTGATAAATCTTTTTGCTCCCCATCTATGTTCCAGAATTCCACCAAACATAAACAGCCCAAACATATTAAAGAATAGATGTGTAATATCTGCATGCATAAACATGTAGGTAATGGGCTGCCAGATTTCAAAGAAAGGTGAATCAAAATAGAAAACCGCCAAATAGCGTTCTATTTGAAATCCCTGTTGTTTAAAAATCCATGAGCCAAATAGCATTATCCCGTTAATAATTAACAAGTTCTTTACTACTGGTGGTATATTAATGTTATTCATCATTATTTTTCAAATTTTTGCGCCAGCTCTGCCAAAGTAATAGTTTGTATAGCTGGCTTGCCATTGATACTGAAATTTGGAGTCTTGCAGGCAAAAAGTTCATCAATCAGTGTATTCATTTCTTGCTGACTTAAAGCTGTACCCGATTTAATAGCACTATTTCTAGCCATACTCCTTGCCAAAGCATCCCGCTTGGTTAACTTTAATTCTTGCTGGGAGTTTTTAAAACCTTCAATTAAATGTTCAAAAAGTTGCGTTTCGTTAATGTTCGTACTACCCAAATCAACCGGAATGCCTTCTATTACCAATGTATTTTTACCAAATTCTCGAACATCGAAACCTAAACTTTTAATATCATCTAACAAGCTTTTTGCCAATTCGAAATCTCCAGGGCTTAGGTTTACTGTTTGCGGGAACAAACTTTGTTGCGAAGCTCCTTTTCTATCTTCCAGATGCAACAGGAAACGTTCGTACAAAATACGTTCGTGAGCCGCTTGTTGGTCGATGACCATTACCCCCGATTTGATTTGCGAAACGATGTAACGATTATGAATCTGCATGTACAACTTGTTCATTACAGCTGGCATTTCGTCCTCCTTCTCCTCATCTAATTCTATAGTAGCCTGCGCTGCCTGCTGATAATTTGCAATTTCATAAAGCGAACCCCAATTTTGACTGGGTTGTTTTGGCTGATATTGATCCTTAAAATAAGTTGAATTATCTCTAGGTGCCGATGTTGCTTTTGGAGAACTGAAAGGATTAAAATCAGGGTTGAAAGCAATACTTGGCGGCACAATATCTTCTGGAGCTTTATGCGTAATCATATTGCTAAAAGCCGTTTCTTGGTTAAAATCTAAAGTAGGACTGATATTAAATCTGCCCAAACTTCTCTTTACTGCCGAATGGATAATCGCATAAATCGATTTCTCATCTAAATATTTGATTTCCGTTTTTGTTGGATGAACATTTACGTCAATCTTAGATGGGTCAATCTCAATGAAAAGCACGTACAAAGGAAAATTATCATCAGGTAATAATTCTGAATATGCCTTATTTACAGCATGATTTAGATAATTATCCTTAATGAATCTATCATTAACAAAGAAGAATTGCTCGCCACGGGTTTTCTTTGCAAACTCGGGCTTACCGATATAGCCTTTTAGGTTAATAATGGTAGTTTCTTCCTCAACAGGAATTAAACGTTCGTTATAATTGTTGCCAAATAAATGTACAATACGCTGTTTGATGGTTGCTGCTGGCAAACGGAAAATCTCGTTACCATCGTGGTGCAAACTGAAAGCAATATGCGGTTTTGCCAAAGCTACACGCTGAAACTCATCGATGATGTAACGCATTTCGGTAGGATTGCTCTTTAAGAAATTACGTCGGGCCGGTGTATTGTAGAATAGGTTTTTTACCGAAATGCTAGTGCCATTTGAAGATGCTGTGGGCTCTTGTTTTACAATCGAAGAACCTTCTATTTCTATCAGAGTTCCTACTTCGTCTTCGTGGCGTTTGGTCTTCATTTCTACCTGCGCAATAGCGGCAATAGAAGCCATTGCCTCGCCCCTAAAACCCATAGTACGGATAGAAAATAAATCCTCCGCCTTGCGAACTTTTGAGGTTGCATGGCGTTCGAAGCACATACGGGCATCGGTAACACTCATGCCACAACCGTTGTCTATTACCTGAAGAAGTGCCTTACCAGCATCTTTAACAATGAGCTGTATCTTATCGGCACCCGCATCTAAAGCGTTCTCAAGCAATTCCTTTACCGCCGAAGCCGGCCTCTGCACTACTTCTCCTGCCGCAATTTGATTGGCTACACTATCGGGTAAAAGTTGGATGATATCAGACATTTATTCGTTTTGTAAAGCCGCTAATTTAACGAAAATAAGGCGGACAAGCTTAGCTTGTTTTCACTTTACTGATACTAAATGACTTAAAGGTGGCATTCAAATAAATTACAATAATCAAGGCCCAGTAATCAAAATCTTATACTCGGCATCATATTTCCTAAACAACTAACCAACAAACAAACTAAACACCTACACAAAATTGTAAAATCTTATCATAGGTCAACGCCAATTCATTTTAAAATTAGATACCTTTACGCTAACTATAAATTATTCAACAATGAAATTAAAAATCACTTCTATTTTAATGTTAGCTCTTGTGGCTAGCTTTTCTTTCTTCGCTTTTAAGCCAAAGGCTGATGTTTACACTGTAGACGTAACTAAATCTACGGTAAACTGGGAAGGTAAAAAATTCTCTGGTTCACACACTGGAACTATCGCTTTAACTTCTGGAAACTTACAATTTAACGGTAAAAATTTAGCAGGTGGTGGTTTCATTGCTAATATGACTTCTATCCAAACTATGGATGGTGACAAACCAAGCCCAAACTTAGATAAGCACTTAAAAAATGATGATTTCTTTGGTGTAGAGAAATTTCCTGCAGCTAACTTCGTAATTAAAAAAGTTGAAGGTAATGGAGCAGATGTAAAAATCACTGGCGATTTAACTATCAAAGGAAAAACTAGCGCTATATCTTTCCCAGCTAAAATCACTTGGAATGCAGATAAAACTGTAACTGCTGTTGCAGAAAAAGTAACGATAGATAGAACTAAATACGGCATCGAATACAAATCAAAATCTATCTTCAGCAGCATTGGTGATAACTTCATCTATGATGATTTCACTTTAGCTGTTAAATTAGTAGCAAAAAAATAATATCCTATTAAATAGGTATTTAGAAATCCAAGTTATACTTGGATTTTTTTTTGTTAAATAATTTAATGTATCTTTAGTAATCCACTTATGAAATAATACACTTTCACAGCGGTTAACTAGTATTTCATAAAAGCACGATGCAACGTACACCTTCTTCTAAAATTAATCTCTTGGTCATCGATGATGACGACATCAACATTTTCATCATCAGCAAAATTGTTGAGAAAACAGGGTACGATGTAGAAATATGCGCTAAGCACAATGGCCAACTCGCCATTGATTATATCAAAGGTCTTCTTTCAGAAAATCAGAATTTACCTGATCTCGTTTTAATCGACATTAATATGCCTATTCTTAATGGATGGGAATTTATTGAAGCTTTTGAAGCCCTAGATTTAAAAGCAGATAACGATATGTATATGCTTTCTTCTTCTGTTTACGAGAACGATATCGAGAAAGCAAAAAGCTACAAATCTGTTAAGGGATTTATTTCGAAACCTTTATCGATTGACAGATTAAAGGAGTTGCTGGAAGCGGTGAACTAAAATCATCAAAAGTATTTAGGGAATTAAGATTTTCGTAACTAGTCTTTATTCCATAATGATTGAGGAGAATGGTTTTTCTATCAATAGCAATTTTAAACCATTAAGAAATTAAGAAACATTAAGATTTTCTTAGCTAGTCTTAGTCCCTTAATGTTTGAGGAGCGTGGTTTTTCTATCAATAGCAATTTTAAACCATTAAGAAATTAAGAAACATTAAGCTTTTCTTAACTAATCTTAACTCCTTAATGTTTCATAAAAAAAATAAAGCTCTCTATAAGCAAAATTGTAACACTTTAAGGAGTTAGGAAATATTAAATTTTCCTTAAATAGTTATCTTTCAATTTCAACCTAAATAATTTTAAACTTTTCGTCTTCTAATTCTATAAAAGCTTGCGTTTTCGATTTAGAGTGATAAAAAAGGCATTTCCACTTTTCCGCAGCGGCTTTACGTCCAAATTCATCTCGCAGCTCCATCGCTTTACGACCATCGAAATCATATTTAGCCACAAATTTTCTGATTAGTTCCTCAGGCTCTGGCAACACATCGCCACCAAAAAATACTTTATCTTCTCCGTCATCAATTAGAAATACCTGATGATATGGACAATGTGCGCCAGTAAATTCGTAACTAATTTCGTTGGTTAAAGTGCCACTATCTTCTATTAAATGAATTTGGGCATTGCGTTGTACAAAATCAAAAATCTCGGTGTGATAAGAAGAGGATTTACTAGAAAAAGCTGTTTCCCATTCACCACGCTGCATTACATAGGTAGCATTAGGAAAACTCAATTCCATTTTTCCATTGTAATGATGCACCATACCGCCCGAATGGTCGAAATGTAAATGCGACATTAATACCAATTCTACATCATCTGGGTCGAAACCAGCCTTTTTAATATTTTCATGTAAATGAAGTTTACCCTCCTCGTTGCTATATCCCAAACCCGTATCAAACAATACCAAACTATTTTCCAGTTTTACCAGAAATGGCTGAACGTTAATGAATAACGAAGCAGGTCTATCCTTCGGATTGTCTTTGGCAGGATCGAAAGGAACGAATTTCTTGCTTGCATCTACTGAATACGAACCTTCTGATAAGGTAAAAACTTGTATCGCCATCTCTTTTTACGTAGGAAATTAAATGATATATTTACAGGTTGCAAATATAGGCATCGATACAGGATTATGTGTCGCCACAAGGTATAAAAAAATGCTGAGGCACATGATTATGTATCTCAACAGTAAACAATAAATACGCATAATTATGCGTCTAGACAATAAAGGCTACAATGGAGAAAAGGTGGGTACATCATCAACATACAAATCGTGAGGTAATCGATGAACTATCCCATCAGTTAACCATAGACAGCAATCTAGCTGAAATTTTGGTGAATAGAGGTATCTCTTCCTTTGAAGAAGCTAGGCATTTTTTCAGGCCTCAATTAGCCCACCTTCACGACCCTTTTTTAATGAAGGATATGGAAGCTGCTATCGACAGAATTGATTTAGCGATTTCCAAAGAGCAGAAAATTTTAATTTACGGTGATTATGATGTGGATGGAACTACTGCAGTAGCGCTAGCTTACCAATTTTTTCATCAGTTCACTAAAAATATTGCCTACTATATACCAGACAGACACAGCGAAGGCTACGGAATTTCTACACAAGGAATTGACTACGCAAAAGCGAATGGTTTCGATTTAATCATCGCTTTAGACTGCGGTATTCGTTCTAACGATAAAGTAGCCTACGCAAATTCATTAGGCATCGATTTTATTATCTGCGACCACCACTTACCTGGAGTAGAAATACCCAATGCGGTAGCAGTGTTAGACCCTAAGCAAGAAGATTGCGAGTATCCGTTTAAGGAACTTTCTGGTTGCGGCATTGGATTTAAGCTGGCGCAAGCATATTGTATGGTGAAAGATTTACCCGACGAGTTTTACGAAAGATATTTGGATCTGTGCATGATCAGTATTGCTGCCGATATTGTTCCTATTGTAGATGAAAATCGGGTAATGGCGTACTATGGTTTATTGAAACTAAACGAAAATCCATCGACTGGATTAAAAGCTTTGATGCTGATTTCTGGTAAAACCGAAAACTACTCTATTATGGATGTGGTGTTTATGCTTGCACCTCGTATTAATGCCGCAGGACGGATGGGACATGCTAACGAGGCAGTCAAGATGCTACTAAGTGATGAGGATTTTATTGCAGACGAACAAAGTGCACTAATCAATCTACAAAATACCGAACGTAAGAGTTTTGATAAGGATATTACCCTAGAAGCACTGGCCATTATTGAACAAGATGAAGTGTTGATTAATCGAAAAACTACGGTAGTGTTTCAGGAAAGCTGGAACAAAGGAGTAATTGGTATTGTGGCTTCTCGGTTAACGGAAAAATACTACCGACCAACCATTGTGCTTACACATTCTAACGGTAATTATACAGGTTCAGCTCGTTCTGTTATAGGCTACGACTTATACGAAGCTTTGGTAGAATGCAGCGATTTGCTTATCCAATTTGGCGGACATAAATATGCAGCAGGTTTAACCATTGCGCCAGAAAATTTATCAACTTTTGCTGACAGGTTTGAACAAGTAGTGTCTAATAGCATCGACCCAGCCTTATTAATTCCAGAAATTAACATTGATGCAGAAATAGATTTTGCACAGATAAATGGCAAGTTTTTTAGGGTACTTTCGCAAATGGCACCATTTGGGCCTTTGAATATGGCACCCGTATTTACCACTAAAAATGTGACTCTAGCTAGTGTTGCGCAAATTGTGGGCACAAATCATTTAAAAATAAATGTAAAACAACAAAATTCGACTATTTTTGAAGCTATCGGTTTTAATCTTGGAGAATTTGAAAAATTGTTAAAACCAAACCAGCCATTTTCTATTTGTTATACGATAGAAGAGAATAACTGGAAAGATAAAAAGCGAATACAACTAAATATAAAAGGAATTAAAATTTGAGTTATGGGTTATGAGACCCACAACTTATAACTTGTAACTTATAACTGAAGCTAAATGATTCTAAAAGCCGAGCATCTCATTAAAAAATACAAGCAACGTACTGTTGTTAACGATGTTTCATTTGAAGTTAGTCAGGGAGAAATTGTAGGTTTATTAGGGCCAAATGGGGCAGGAAAAACAACATCGTTTTATATGATTGTGGGCTTGATTAAGCCAAATGAAGGCAATATTTTTTTAGATGGTGAAGACATTACCAAAGACCCAATGTACCGCCGTGCTCAAAAAGGGATTGGTTATTTAGCGCAAGAAGCCAGCGTGTTCCGCAAGCTAACGGTAGAAGATAACATTATGGCCATTTTAGAGATGACCAAACTGAATAAAGAGGAACGCAAGGAAAAACTGGAAGAGCTCATCAACGAGTTTAGTTTACACAAAGTACGTAAAAACCGCGGCGATTTACTTTCTGGAGGTGAGCGTAGACGTACCGAAATTGCTAGAGCTTTAGCTGCAAATCCTAATTTCATCTTATTGGATGAGCCTTTTGCTGGTGTAGACCCTATTGCGGTTGAAGAAATTCAAACCATTGTTGCTAAGCTGAAAAAGAAAAATATCGGCATCTTAATTACCGACCATAACGTACAAGAAACTTTATCCATTACCGACAGAGCTTACCTACTTTTTGAAGGTAAAATCTTAGAATCTGGAACGCCAGAAGTATTGGCAGCAAATGAAATGGTACGAAAGGTTTACCTAGGTTCTAACTTCGTTCTACGTAGAAAAAATCTATAAAAGAATATCTGATGGCGATAGTAAATTCAATTTTTACGTGGTATATGAAAAAGCGAATCCATCAGATTGAGCTTTTCATGAAATACCCATTAGATGTACAGGATGAGTGGTTACACACGCTAATTTCTAGTGCAGAAAACACTGAATGGGGAAAGCGTTACGATTACAAATCGATTTTAACCGTTCAACAGTTTAAGGAACGGGTACCTATACAAAATTACGATACACTTAAGCCTTACATCGAAAGGATGTTGCAGGGCGAGCAAAACATTTTGTGGCCATCAGAAATTAAGTGGTTTGCAAAATCATCAGGCACTACTAGCGATAGAAGTAAATTCATTCCAGTATCTGAGGAAGCATTGGAAGAATGCCATTTTAAAGGTGGCAAAGACATGCTTTCCATCTATTGTAACAACCGCCCGAATGCACAAATGTTTACCGGCAAAGGTTTAGTTTTAGGTGGAAGCCATCAAATTAATCAGCTTTGTGAAGACATCCATTTTGGAGATTTATCTGCAGTACTGATTAAAAACTTACCGGTTTGGGCCGAGTATTATCGTACGCCAAATATGTCTATCGCTTTGATGGATAACTACGAGGAAAAGATAGACCGAATGGCCGAGGCAACGATTAAAGAAAATGTAACGAACATTTCGGGCGTACCTACTTGGACTATCGTTCTAGCGAAGAAGGTAATGGAAATTACGGGTACAAAAAACCTGTTGGAAGTTTGGCCAAATCTAGAAGCTTATTTCCACGGTGCGGTGAATTTTGCACCTTACAGAGCGCAATTCAAAGAGTTGATTCCATCTTCAGACATGTATTATTTGGAGACCTACAATGCTTCTGAAGGTTTCTTCGGCATACAAGACCAATCTTATTCTGAAGAGTTATTGCTGATGTTGGACTATGGTATCTACTACGAATTTTTACCAATTGAGCATCTAGATGATGAAAATCCTAAAACGCTTTCATTAGACCAAGTAGAGCTGAATAAAAATTATGCTATCATTATCAGTACCAATGCTGGTTTGTGGCGTTATTTAATTGGAGATACTGTTCAATTTACGTCTATAAATCCTTTTAGGATTAAAATTACTGGTCGTACCAAACATTTCATTAACGCTTTTGGTGAGGAAGTGATTATAGATAATGCTGAAAACGCATTAACGAAAGCTTGTGCTGCAACTAATGCCAAAATAAAAGATTACACTGCCTGCCCTATCTACTTTAGTGGCGAAGAAGCAGGTGGTCATGAGTGGATTATTGAGTTTGAGCAACAACCTACAGATTTCGAACAATTTGTAGATGTAATGGATGATACTTTACGTGAGGTAAACTCTGATTACGACGCTAAACGTTTTAAGGACATGGCACTGAAAAGACCTACAGTCCACAATGCACCAAAAGACACTTTTTATAAATGGCTGAAAGAAAAAGGTAAGCTTGGTGGTCAGCATAAAGTGCCTCGTTTAGCCAACAACAGAGAGTATGTTGATGATATTTTAAAGTTGCTTTAGTTTAGGTATGTTTATTGATAGCTACTCATAAACATATCAGATGAATTTCAAAAAACTAATGTTTAGCTATTTTGCTTTTAGTAAGATTGCAGGAACTTTGATTAAAGATAAAGGCAAAACCTTAAGTAAAATTCAAGAAGGTTTCGCTAAAGCAAACGAAAATAAAGGTGCACTGACCAATGTATGGGAACAGTTACAACTTCTTTTCTCGCTAGCTAAAGATTATACCAGCGGTGCTTACACAGCCATTCCTAAAACCACCATGATATCAGTTTTGGCGGCGCTGCTTTATTTTATTTCTCCTTTAGATTTAGTACCAGATTTTTTAGTAGGACTAGGATTTTTGGACGATGCTGTAATTTTAGGATTTGTTGTTAAAAAGGTAGCTAAAGAATTGGAGAAATATCAAGCTTGGAAACAACTTAGCAACTCAAAAGAACAACCCATTAAAATTATACATATTTAGTAAGTTGCTGTAACAGTTTGGTTTTACTTTTATTTTAAGTAAATTTAGTTAACCAAGCAAACTCCAAATATGAAAACTGTTCAACAAATCTTCAACACAAAACCTTTAGAGGTTTTTAGTGTAATGCCAAATACTTCGGTTTTAGATGCACTAAAGTTAATGACAGAAAAGAACATTAGTGCCTTGCTCATTATGGAAGAAGGAAAATTACTCGGCATTTTTACGGAACGCGACTATGCCCGGAAAATCGTTTTACAGGGTAAGGCATCTAAAGACACTCCAATTAGCGAAGTAATGACTGCTAATCCAATTACTGTAGCTACAACAGATAGCATTGATTTGTGCATGCAAGTTATGACCGACAAGCATATTAGGCATTTACCAGTGGTAGCAGCAAATCAAGCTGTTGGCATGGTATCTATTGGCGATGTGGTAAAATTTATTATCGCAGACCAAAAACAGACTATTTCGCAGCTAGAGAGTTACATTAATAGCTAGACGGCTTTGGGTTTCGATTTCCAGATTAACAGACAAAGCAACATAGAAAGCAGCGCAGACCCAACCCAAAAAAATGAAATTAACGTAAAATCGTAGTTGACTTGGTTACCTACAATCGTTTTTCCATTTGCGATGAGCTTTCCACTAATGATATCCTGCAGACCAGCACCAATGTAACTCGCTACTCCTACTACACCCAATGCTGCGCCAGTTGCTTGTTTAGGCGCAATATCTACAGCCATCAATCCGCCCAAAAAGCAAACTAAACCGCCAATAGAAATACCAAAAACCACCATCGACAAGGCAAATAACCAAACATAATCTTTAGAAACACTTACAAAAAGTGCTATCGCCAATGTATTTAGGATACCGAATAGTAAAGCTGGTACATTTCTACTTCCTTTGAAAAATCTATCTGAAACAAAACCAGATAGTATGGTACCGATGATACCACAAACGGAGCTAATAGAAATGATGGAGCTTGCTTCTACAATAGAAAAACCTTTGGCATTTTCTAAATAAAAAACACCCCAACTGTTAATTGCATATCTACTGATGTACATAAACGAACTGGACAATGCCAAAATCCAAATTGCGGGATTTTTTAAAACCGCCATTTGTTGCTTTGCTACAGAGGCATCATTTTGGTGCGCCACTTTTTCTTCCTTCAACAAATAGATTCCTTTACTTTCGGGACTATCATATAAAAATGAGATGATAATAATTGCGCCAATAATACCGAACATGCCAGCTCCCCAAAAACCCCATTGCCAACCCGCAGCAGTTACTGCAAAAGAGATGACGATAAAAGTAATGCTTTCGCCTATGTTGTGACTTGCACTCCAAAATCCATAAAAACTTCCTCGTTCTTTTCCGCTAAACCATCTGGAAATGGCAATAACACTTGGTGGCGCACCCATACTTTGGAACCATCCGTTAAATGCCCAAAGTATAATAAAGAGCACAAAAGAAACCTTAAACCCTAAGGCAATACATAGTAACGCAGAGCATAGTAAACCAAAGGACATGAACATCCTGATATTTACCCTATCTGCCAAAAAACCATTTACAAACTTACCGCCAGCATAACTAAAGAACAGCGCAGAACCTACTATTCCTAGTTCTGTTTCAGATAATATGCCTTCTTTTACCAGCGGTGTTTTAACTACGTTTAAACATAAACGGCAAACGTAATATAAGCCATAGCCAATAGTGGCAGATAAGAAAACATGCCATTTCAATTTGCTATAGTATTTTTTTTGCTCTTCTTCCGATAGCTGTTCTCCCATTTCGGGAGCAGGGTTAAAAAAACTTCTCATTAGTTGTTTAGGTTAAGAAATAGCTAAGCTTACTTTACTGCGCTATCACGAGGCAGCAACGTAAGCTTAACTATGATTGGTTTTATTTACAGTAAGTTTGGTTCTACTTACTTAGCATATTAAGGTCTGTGATGTAATTGGCATACTTAAAATCATCTAAATATACCTGTGCGGCATTATTGGTATTGCTCAAGCCCATAAACATAAAAGCGTTTAATGTTGCATTCGCATCCATTTCCGAAGTGATAAAGTTAGCATCGCCGGTAGCTTTTAGCAATAAATGATTGTTTACCCAAATGTGAGATGCACCAGGCAGAATTGAGTATTTTTCATTATTCTTCATATATTTTTTAGCACTGGTAGCATTGTTCGCATATATCTGCACATCATACTCGCCACCATTGCTGAAAGTAACATTCGGATTTAATGTTGCGTCTATAGCTACTAAACTTTTATCCTTTTGTTGAATACTTAACTGATAACCATTTGGTGTGATATCCCACCACATAATTAAAAAAACGGGCAGTGCTGCGGTAGGACTAAAATTAACATTATTAGAAAACTGGGAAGCATTTAAAGACGGTAATGCCGTATTCCAATCCATGGTACTGGCATCTCTGCCTAGTGCAAATTTGTAAGTAACTGCTGTACCAGCCTGCAATTTCATTTGGTAGCCAATGCTGAACAAATTTGTACCATCGATATTAAGTATAGAGAACTTACTGGTAGAAGTTGACGGCGGTGCTTTAAAAAGTAGTCTGGCGCCCGAGCCTATAGTAGCGGTATTAGCTAAGGTAAATCCTCCAACATTACTATTTCCAGTCCATATACGAGCTATCTGATTACTTGTTGGCGCCGGCAATAACGCATGTATGTGACTGGCAATACCATCATTAGCAGATAATGCTCCAGCAGCAGATGTAGGCGATAAATTACCTTCTGTTTGTCCAAAGTCGTAAATCCAACTTTTTTGATAATTGCCTACCACTACACTTAACTTACATACAGAGGTAGCATCCTTATAAGTTGCCTTGATATCTACCGCACCAGTTTTGTAAGCGGTAATCATTCCGGTAACACTTACTGTTGCTACGGAAGCATCTGAAGAACTCCAAACTACTTCTTGTGCAGGTACACCAGTCACGCTCAACTGTCTTTCTTCGCCTATGCCAAGGATCACAATATCTTCAGAAAGCGTAACTGTTACCGCTGCTGTATTGTCTTTTTTACAAGAAATCAATGTTAGCACTAACAGTGCAAAACAGGATAATATTCTTAAAAATTTCATCATGATTACTTACTTATAAACTTGGTTGTAAAATGATCTTCTTTGGTGTTTAGGACTCCCACATAAACTCCTGAACCTAGTTTTGCAGGTATAGCCAGCTGGTTCGCTCCCTCGGTTAGTCTTACTTTTTCACGCACCAAACACTGACCAGATAGATTGTAAATCTCGATAACAGCACTTTCGCTAGCTGAGGAGTTGATAGACAACCTTACCGAGTTAGCACTTTCTGCATAAATATTAAAATCATTTTTGTTGAAACCGATTTTTGCAGATGCGGTAGCTAACGTATCGGCCTTGCCATTAAAATCTGACTGTACCAGCTTGTAATAGTTATTTCCTATTAATGGCGAATTATCTATTGTACTATAATTTGTTAACGTAGAAGAGTTTCCTTTTCCAGTTACCGTTTTAATAAGTTTAGCTGTTTGATCTGTATCCCCAGACCTAAAAATTTCAAACTTCGCATTGTCTTTTTCTGATAAAGTTTTCCAATTCAGCAGTACGCCATTGTTTTGCTTTGTTGCCGAAAAGCCATCTAAAACTACTGGAAGCACATTGATGTCTGTTAAGTAATTAGCATAAGTAAAATCATCGAGAAGTGCCTGTGCATCGAAACTTGTATTAAAATATCCCAAGAAAACAAATGCATTTAATGCATTATTAGCTGCTACACCAGTATCAGCATCTTTAAAATTAGGATTTCCTGTAGCATATAATAATTGGGTATTATTTACCCAAATATGGCTTGAACCGGCGGTAATTGTATGAATAACATTATTTTTAGTATAAGTAGTGCTGGCTGATCCATTATTTGCATAAAGTTGGATATCATAAGCATTTCCATTAGTAAATGAAATTCCAGGGTTTAATGTAGTATTTAATGCCTCCCAACCATCAAAAGACGCATTGTTATCTGAACTTGCTTGTTTTCTAATTTTTAATGTATAATTGGTGGAATTATAATCCCACTGCATCAGCAAAAAGCTGGGTAAATTTGTTAGTGCATCATTAAAATTATTTTGATTGGAAAGCTGTGTGCTCCCATGAGTGGTACTCCAATTTATTGTACTGACATCTCTTCCTAAGGCAAATCTATATCTCACATTTGAACCCGCTTCAAATTTAAGTTTAAAGCCTACACTCATTACAGCCGTACCATCTATATTCAATATAGAGAATTTACTGGTTGATGATGTTGGTGCCGCCCCAAAAAGCAATCTGGCACCAGAACCTATTGCACCTGCCGTAGTTAAAGAAAAACCTCCTAAAAATGATGTTGCATCATTAGTAATCGCTCTATTTCCAGTCCATATTCTAGCAATTTGACCATCAGCAGGTGCTGGCAATAATGAATGAATATGGGTAGGATCTCCATCGTTAGCAGATAGTATGCCTGCAGCTGCGCTCGGAGAAAGATTTCCCGTAGCAGTTCCAAAATTATATGTCCAGCTTTTGTTCTGCGCTTTAGTATATCCTGCAAATAGAACACACATCAATAATAGTTGTAAGCATTTTTTCATCGCTCAATTTTTTTGTTTTGAATTATTAATTTATTCCGTGTTTAGATAAAGTTTCCTTGATAATTGGGTAGATGTAATTGACCATTCTTTCGAAGCCCAAATCATTGGGGTGGGTACCGTCTACAGAGCCTTCATGATCGAAACCCAACATCTTTTCTGATGTGATGAAGTACAAATCTTTTACATTGGCCTGCAATAATTTTAACACTTCACTTTGGATTGCCAAGTTTTGATTTCTCACGTTTTCGCCCATTTTTTTGTCTACAAAACCTCTTTCACGTATCACACTTTGCATTACAATTATTGGTGCTTTAGGATGTTTTTTACGAATTGTATTTACCAGATAAGCCGTTCTTTCTTTAATCTCTTGAGGAGTAGAATTAGGTACGCAATCTAAAATGTAGGCATCAGCCTCAACAGAGGCCACCATATCTGCCACCGCAGGTTCCATTTTGGCGCTCCCGCTAAAACCTAGGTTAATAAAGTTGATACCGCTAAGTCTAGAAAGCTTGGCAGGATAGGCCATTCCAGGTCTACTCGCCGATGCACCTTGCACAATGCTAGAACCATAAATTAGCACCTTATGCTTAAATGGATTTGAGCCAGACTCGATTTTAGCTTTGTTATCCACACCAATCTCTAACTGCCTAATCACATCATACAAAGGCAAATACAGCAAAAACTCCTTCTCAGTATTATCCATGTTATTGATAATTACCTCATCGCTACACAAAGCAGTATTTTTACCGATTCCAGCAAATTGCCACTTGCCGTCAATTTTCACATACAAGTCCAATCCTTTATTGGCTATTGGCGTGAGATAAGGGTTAGGCCTACTTCTAGATACACACCATTTAGCAGAAATGGAAGTACTGTTGGTTTTAAAAGAAATGGCCAAACCTGCAGTATTTGCCAACAATTGCACTATGCGTGGCGGCAAACCTTTATATTTATTGGTATCTAATCGGTGATAAAAAGAGTCTGTTTCTTGCGCCTTCCCCACCATTGTAAATTGCTTGGCGGGATAAAATTTAACTTGCGCACTTACATTTTGCAGCAGCGTTACTAAAACAACTGTGTATAATAATCTCTTAAGCATAATCTTATTTTTTTTCTTTTTTTAGGATTAATAAGGTTGGGTAATGGTCGGACATGTAATCAGTAAGTTGATCCTTTACGATGAACATATCCACACAATCTGGTTTAGCATTTTTGTTTACCCATATATAATCTATACGTGTATAATTGTTATGGTTCTTCATTTTTGTAGGGGCACTTTTATCGTAGTGCTTATTGAAGATTCTATAGGTATCATAAAACCCTGCATCTAATACTTTTTGAATTGTGGTATAATCTATCTTCCCGTTTTTCAGATAAGTATTACCCGGATTATTCTTCTCTGAATTTACCAGCGCCTTCATTTTTTCAGGGTTGTTATCGTAATACTGTTTATCTTCTGGAGACATGTTATTAAAATCTCCCATCATGATTATTTTCTCATTTTTTGGGATATCGTTGACTAGTTTTAAGACCACACTATCCACTTCCTTTATTCTTTGTTGATAGGTATAGGAAACCAAGTGTGTGATAATGAAATTGTAGTCTAGTATTTTTCCAGATAAGATGCCGTGTCGCATTCCGTCTTTAATTTTCTTTATGTTACTGATCGGGTATTTTGATAAGAGACCTAGAGGATAACCTTCTTCCTTGTGCATTAAGGCATAGGGAAAACCCATTTTTTTGGCGAACTCTTCCAATCTCTTAGGGTTAAAACCATTCAATTCTTGGATAGCTATTACATCAGGTTTACGCTCATTGATCCACTCTTGAAAAGCTAGCTCTATCGCAAGATCTCCGCTAAACCCTTTCAAAACATTGCAAGAAAGAATCTTTAATACATCAGGATTAGGTATATCTGTTTTTCCAAAAAGTGATGCTGTTTTTTGATAAGAGGATATACTCCCAGTTCCCCAAACAGGATCCAATTTTTCGGCTTTACCTGCATTGGAATTTTTTTGAGGGATTTTCCTAACCAGCTTTTTAATGTAATTCGCGTATACGAAATCATCGAAATAAGCTTTTGCATTATCGGTTCCCTCTCCCAAAAAAACAAAGGCATTAATCACTTCGTTAGCAGGCAATTCGGAAGTGACGAAATTAGGTTCTCCAGCAGATTTAAGTAAAAGCTTGTCATCAATCCATATTTGTGACGAACCAGCTGCAATTTTATATTCAATTGCTTGATGAAAATATTGCGTTTCCTCAGTTGTGTTATTCGCGTAAACCTGTATACGATATTCTTTGCCATTCACAAAGGATATTACTGGATTCAATGATGCATCTATCCCAGACAAACTTTTATCTTTTTGCTGTACGGATAATCGATAACCAGTTTTAGAAATATCCCATTGCAGAATTAGAAATGTAGGTAGTGCCGCCGTAGCACTAAAATTATAGGCATTTGAAAAAGGTGTCTTACCATCTACATCTTTCCCAATGGCAAACTTATAGTTCCCCTTGCTTCCTGAGTCAAATTTTACATGGAAACTAACAGCGAACAACGGTGTTCCATTGATGCGGGTGATAGAGAATTTATTAGTGGAGGAACCTTGCGGAGCAGTCATCACCAATTTTGCTCCAGTGCCAAAGTCGGTACCAGAATCAGACACATTGAAACCCCCATTATTTTCTCTATTGTTTCCTACTCTTAATCTAATCATCTGCGATTCCGACGGAATAGGAAGCAACTCATTGGTCTCATCTCTCGATATAATTACACTTGTGTTCTTACTTACGTTTACAGCTCCATTTAACGAGCCGAAACCATATTCCCATTTCTTCTGTGCATTTACATTTGCAACTAGGGCATAACAAAAAGCGCATAGTAATAGTATCTTTTTCATCATATTTTGATTGAAATAGTTGTTAATTGTGAGAATTAGGACGTACTATCGCTTTTTATAAATAAACACCATCGGATAATGATCTGAAGCATAATCTGTAAAATCATCCTTTACCATATAAGCTTTCGTGTAATCATTTGAAAGCGTCTTGTTCACAAAAATGTAGTCTATCCGAGTGTAGTTATTATGTGTTCTCAACTTAGTAGGAGCACTCTTTTCATAACCCGTTCTGAACATTTTCCAAGTGTCATAAAAGCCATTATCCAACAATGTTTGTATCACTGTATAATCTATCTTCCCATTATTCAAGATTTTAGTGCCTGGATTATTTATCTCACTCTGCGCTACCAAATTCATTTTAGCAGTATTGTCGTAATCTTTAGCATCTTGAGGCGACATGTTGTTAAAATCACCCATCATCAGTATCTTCTCTTTATCGCTAATCTTATTTACGCGATCCATAATGATGCTCATTTCTTGCTGTCTTTTTTCGTAAGTAGCGGCGTTTAAATGCACTACAAAAAAATGATAACCTAGAATTTGAGCTTCTATGAGATGTAGATCTGAAGGAACAGACTTAATGTTTGTAATGGGATGACGCGAAACTAACGCTAACGGCAGTCCAGATTCGTGAAACATTACCGTATACGGATAACCCATTTCTGCAGCAAAAGTCTTCAAGCTTGCTTTGGTAAAATATTTCATCTCCTGAAAAGCAATTACATCAGCTTTTAAGGTATCTGCCCATTTCTTAAAGTTGGTAATAGTCGTTTCATCGCCTCTAAATCCTTCGTAAATATTATAAGAAAGCACCTTTATAGGCTCATACTCAGTACTAGCAGGTTCCCCTTTTTTCTTACAAGCAAGTACGGTTAACGCCACTAGTAAAAAACAAGCTATTTTAACGAAATAGCATTTCCTTAATTGTTGTCCCACCATACCCTTGTTTTTAAATTATCGCCACCAATTCTTGCCGCTACTTCTCTGTAATTTTCTTTATTGGTTGCCTTAACAATCAATGGATATTCTAATCTACGAGGTAAAATTCCGTCATTACCCACTGCTGGACCAATAGGCAAGTTTGGATAGCCCGTACGGCGGTAGTCATTCCATGCCTCGAAACCTGAAAAGAAAAGCGCAATGTATTTTTGGTTCATTAAACGCTCCATGGTGTTGTTAAACTTTACCGTACTTCTGGCCAAATAGGTTGTTCCGGCACCGCCATCCCAAGTGCAATTCCATTGCCTCCATGATGCCTCGATACCTTTATTATAATAAGTTTCTGCACTTCCGCTTATCCATCCTTTTAAAGCTGCTTCAGACAAATTGAACATTACTTCCGAATAGGTCAACAATGGATATGGATAATCCTGCAATTGTAGCGTAGCAGCGTACGTAGATGCCCCAACACCGCCATTCACCGCAAATTCAGCAGCTTGTGTTTGTGTATATCCACTAGGAATACCGTTGTAACCGCCGTCCCTGTTTTTAGTTGCATATCTGAACCGTCTACCATCAACAGTAGTATTCATCAGATCCATCAGTGGTTTACCTAAACGTCTGTTACCACTAAACTCTGCATCTCTCCAGGTTGAAAAAGTATTGATAAATGGACTAATACCAGTGTTTTTCATCATCGCTTCATCCTCATTGCTCTCAAACAATGGGTACTTTGTTGGATTACCTAGCATTTCTGCAATTTCCGCTCTGCTGTTCATCTCCGGCCTATCAGATAATCTCAATAACAAACGTAATCGTAGCGCATTCGTAAATTTCTTCCACTTTATCACATCATTATTGTAAATCAGATCTGTACCTTCAAATGCTAGATTTTCCTTAAACAAATCATTAGCTCTCTTTAAATCGGCCAGTAAGCTCTCATAAATACTCTTTTGGGTATCAAATTTTGGATAGTACAATTCATCATCTCCTTTAAATGCTTCGGTGTAAGGAATATCTCCAAATATGTCCGTAAGGTTTGATACCAACCAAGCTTTCATCACCAAGGCTGCCCCCATATTGTTACTATCCTTTATCTTCTCAGCCAACTGATACATTTCTTGCATGTCGTAAGCTCGTCTGTAAAGGTTTGTCCACAAGTAATCAGGTTCGTTTTCTCTAAATATGTAGCGGGCGAAATCATTTAAGGTGCCCGTTTCTACCGTATACTGCATTAATTCGTTATGAATACGATGTGCTCTTAAGGTGATGGCCCAATGTCCGTAATATTGAGCTGGTGCTAACAATGTTCCTGGAGCTACGTTTTCCAAACGGTTGGGATCATTGTTCAAATTGTCGAAATCTTTGGAACAAGAAACTAAGGCTCCAATAATCAACACTACCATGATCAGCTTCATCTTGCTAATAATTTTCATACAATGATATTTTAAAAAGTTACTTTAAGAACTGCGCCCATGCTTCTAGTAGAAGGGAATTGCGCTGTTTCGAAGCCTGGTTCTATTCTATTTCTATTTAAGGTTGCTATTTCAGGATCGTATAATGGGAAACTTGTAAACAATAACAAGTCACGTCCGTAAAGACTAAATGATGCTGATTTAAAAGCTTTTATTTTGCTCAGCAATTTTTGACTAAACTTATATTCTAAACTTACTTCACGAAGTTTGATAAACGAAGCATCGAAAGTATTTCCCTCTACGTTATCTCTGAAATATTTTGCGATATAGTAATTTGGAGCATCTGCAACAATATCATTAGTACGATAGCTGCCGTCTGCATTTCGCACTACTCCTTCGCCTACAATACCTTCGTACCTACCGGGCAAAGTTGATTTCAGCTTGCCGAATCCCCCAAGAACTGAATGTGAGAAGGAATATATTTTTCCGCCTTTTTGGCCATCCACAAGAAAACTAAAGCTCCAATTCTTGTAATTAAATTTGTTTTGGATGCCCGCTTTCCAATCTGGCACTGCCGAACCAATGTATTTAATTGTCTCTGTATCTATGATCGGATACCCGCTTGCGTCATGCACAATTTGTCCATCCGGAGATCTCAAATAACCTGAACCGTAGATATCACCAACAGCGCCGCCTACTCTTGCTTCGATATATCCTCTAGGTCCGGTTGCCATAATAATAGATTCTACACCTGGCGCAAGTTCTCTAATTAAACTCTTATTGGTAGACCAAGTAATGGTGCTTTTCCATTTCAATTTACTTCTATTACTCAAGGGACTGATACCCATAACAGCTTCCCAACCTATATTATTGATTAAACCTGCATTGAATATTCTATGCGTATAACCTGTACTGGGATCATTAGGTACTTCTAAAATTTGGTTTCGGCTATTTGAATTGTAATAAGTAAGGTCTAGACTTAACCTATTCTTGAAAAATCGGATATCTAAACCCAATTCACGGTTGGTGATAATTTCTGGCTTTAAATTCTCTCCACCTGGACGAGTAGTGGGACTGCTGTAACTTCCTCCAAAACCTGTATTAGAAAAATATCGTCCAACTCGATAAGGTTCGGTATCGTTACCTACCTGTGCAGAAGATGCTTTTAGTTTCAGATAAGACAGCGCTTTAATTGCCGACATGTCGAACATCTCGGTAAATATGGCACTCCCCGATGCGGAGTAATAAAAATAAGATCTATTAGCTTTAGGTAGTGCACTCGAAACATCGTTACGACCCGATATATCTAAGAAGAGATAAGTTTTATAATTGAACTGTGCTAAACCGTATAAACTGTTCACCACCTTTGTATATCTGGTATTATCTATTAAAGGGCGATCCTTAGAGTTTGCTAAAGTGTAAAGAGCAGGATAGCTTAATCGTTCGGCAATGGTATTATTATTTTGTGATTCTTGTCTGGTAGAGCTACCACCAGCGGTAAACAATATTCCTACATTCTTAGATAATTTTTCATTGTACTTATACAAGAAATCGATGTTCTGCTCTTTCATCCCTACATTTTGCTCTTGGTATCTTCCATTAGTAAAACGAATGGAGCTGAATGGCCTTCTGAAAGTACGAAAGGAAGTACTCTTGTCTAAACCGCCTCGTAATTGGATATCCATTTTCTTACTAATGATATACGATGCCGTGATATTCCCAAAGAGGCGATCATAGTTTACTGTATTCAAATTTTCATAAGTCGTAAAATATGGGTTGTCTATAGAAGTAAGCAACCTGTTATTTTGCGCTATACCTTCTTGGCCGGGCTTCCAATAATTTTCGTACCAACTAAAAGGCACACTTGGATGGGTAAACATCAACGCATACATATAAGTATTGGAGTTGTAACCTGCCAGAGGCAAATTGTCGCTTCCCTTGTGATAGTAGTTAAATCTGGTATTCACCTGAAACTTGTTCAACTTGCTGTTGCTAGAAAACGAGAGTCTATTGTAAGTAAAACCAGTATTTGGAACGATGTATTCGTTGCGTTGATCGTTGTATGAAAACCTCACCGCATTTCTACTATCGCCTCCAGCTAATGATACTGTATTGTTATATGTTACCCCCGTTCTGAAGGCATCTTTCAAAAAATTTTTATCAGCTACCCAAGGTGTGCGCTCAGTAGCCATAGTTTGAGTTACTGGGTCATACTGATAATACAACTGTCCGTTAAATTTTGGGCCCCAACTGTGAGATGAGTGTGTAGCCGCTCCATCTGGGCTAGTAGCAAAAGAGTAATAGTCTTGCTTTCCTGGTGCGCCATCTCCGTATTCCATTTGGTAATCTGGAAATCTCAGAATTTTATCTATCGTAACTCCAGTATTAAGGCCAACGGTAAAGCGTTCGTTTTTTTCTTCGTTAGATTTAGTGGTAATTAAGATAGCGCCAGAAGCTGCCCTCGATCCGTATAAAGCTGCTGCAGAAGGGCCTCTTAATATCGAAACTTCTTTAATGTCATCTGGATTGATATCGCCTAGTGCATTTCCGTAGTCTACAGGCGTTTCCGAATTTCCTGCGGCACCATAACTTTGCCCATTGTTACTGATCATTCCAGAAGTTACCGGAACACCATCAATCACTAACAATGGCTCGCCTTTATCTAAATCTAGAGAATTCTGCCCTCTTAAAGTAATACGTACGGAGCCTCCTGGTCCAGCCCCCGCCCTAGAAATGTTAAGACCAGGAACCTTACCTGAGAGTGCATTTACCCAGTTAGTAGGCGCCGTTTGAGCTATGTCATCACCTTCAATTTTAGTAATGGCATAACCTAGTGATTTCTCTTCCCTTTTTATCCCTAAAGCAGTTACCACTACTTCACTGAGGTCGTTCTGTTGCTCTTGTAAAACTACAGTTAGGTTATTTTTTGTTCCTACCACAACTTCTTGTGTGATAAACCCCAAAAAGGAAAATATCAATACACTTTTAGGGCCAGATGCCTTAATGATAAAATCGCCATCTACACCCGAAATCACTCCACCTACCAATCTATCCTTAACTCTAATATTTACACCTTGTATACCATTTCCATCTTTATCTACAACCTTACCTTTTACATCTACATCTTGGTTAAGTTTTGCTTTAAGTGTAATTGTTTTCCCATTAATGATGTAGGTAAGAGGTTGATTAACTAATAACCTATCCATTACCTGTGTAATAGAGGCATTTTTAATTCGGATAGAAACAGGCTTAATCTTTTTTAATAAATCTGCACTGTAAAGAAAATCGTATCCACTTTGTCGTTTAATATTTATAAATACGCTTTCTATGGCTTCAGCATCGGTTTGCAAGCTAATTTGTTGCGCATAAGTTGCTGCGCTTACTTGTAAGATTGCAGCAAAGACAAACACCATTATTAATTTCATGGTACGATAAAATTTCGGGTAAATGCAAGAGTACCTGCTGCAATTAAATGCAGTATTTTTTTTATACATTTGAATGTTAGGTTTAAATATCTATTGATTGCTATATCGGTTCAATTAACCCTGACATAATCCCTGGATACGGTGCGAACGTCTCCAGGGTTTTTATTTTCAGGCTATCATTAGTAGAGCTAGTCCATAACGATTACCCTCCTTTCTTCAGACGAAACGCCCTCTTCTATTTTAAATTTAACGAGCCCAGTAAGCTCCAATCCTTTTAGTAATTCTTCTAAATTTTTCGATTTATCGTAAATACCACCAAATAATTTACCTTCTACCCCATCTTCGTAAACCACTTTTACCTTATACCACCTCGCTATTTGATTCATCACTTCTACGATAGAATTCTCTTTGAAAAGAAAATATCCGTTTTTCCATGAAAGAGCTTGCAATGTATTTGCCTTTTGTAGAATGATGTTGCTTGAATTTCCTTCCGTCACTGCCTGATAACCGGGCTTCAACAATTTTTGATTACCTAGATAAGCTAACTGAACAGAACCTTCCAATAACACGGTACGAACTGGCCCGTCTTCCGCATAAGAAGAAACATTAAAGTGAGTTCCTAAAACACGCACCTCTGTGTTTCTTACTTTTACTTTGAACGGCATCCTTTCGTTTTTAGCAACTTCAAAATAAGCCTCACCGGTTAACTCAACTAACCGTTCATCTCCACTAAAATGAGATGGATAGCTAAGCGAAGAAGCGGCGTTCAACCAAACTTTGGTACCATCGGCTAAGGTTAGTTTATAAGTAGCACCTTTAGGAATAGAAATTCTATTTAATGACTTGTTATTTCCTATTAATTGACCTGAAGTATGATAAGATAGTTCTCCGTTCTTCACCTTCCTAATTTCTAATCCATCATCTTCCGACAATACTCCACTCTTTATCTCATCTAGTGGAACCATAGTGCCGTCAGCCAAGGTAAGTACCGTTACCGTTGTATCTATTTTTTTAGCGACAGGTTTAGTAACTCGATTAGCCAGCTTAGGCTCTTCAATTGATATTTCTTTACTTTGCTTAAGGGTTAAAAACACACCTATAGATACAATTACAACGGCAGCGGCGGCGTATCTATACCATAATTTAAAGCTGCGTTTTGTGGCTATTTCTTTTTCTATACGATTGCTTATTCTAGTTTTAAGTGCGAAATCTTCTGTTGTTTCTTGAGCGTCAATCAACTGAAAACTGTCTTCATAATCAAATAATTGCTTTACTTCTTCTGTATTGCATTTACCGTCTATATATTTTTGATATAGCTTAATATATTCCTCTGAAGTCATTTATAAATTGGTATTTATCTATATAGAGGTATAAATAGAATCTCAACACACATAAAAAGAATATTTTTTTTTCGGCAGCCACAAGTTCACTTTTAGTTTACAGCTACTTAACATCATATGAATAATTTTGCAGAAACAACAGGTTTATTTGATTATCGTCTACAAATAATTACTTTTATCATATCAAACCTGATATAATACCTTGGAGAATGTCCGAATACCAAACAAGTGATGAAGCTTTATGGATAGCGACTCAAAATAATGACTATAAAGCATTTCATACTTTATTCAATCGTTATTGGAAGAAGCTACATTCTACTGTTTTACACTATATTAACGACCCTGAAACGGCGGAACATATAGTGCAAGATGTATTTGTGGTATTATGGAAAAGAAGAGAGCATCTAAAAATAGAGAAATTCGCCAATTATATTCATGTAACGGCTAGATACCACGTTTTTAAGGAATTAAAAGCAAAAAAGAAATCTTTGGTAAGCTACGTAGACGACTATCAAGCTTATGAAGGAGGAACTACAACCAATTTGGGTGAGCTTAAACTAAATTACAAAGATTTCGAAAATCAAGTGGGTAGTTTTCTATCTCCTCTCCCTAAAAGATGTAGGGAGATTTTTTGGCTGAGCAGGATAGAAAATCTTTCTAATGATGAAATTGCTGAGAAGTTCGGGATATCTAAACGGTCTGTAGAAAATCAAATTACCACTGCTTTAAAGCATATCAGGAACTCAAACCTGAATATTACTTCAGCAGCTTTTACATTTGCACTACTGACAAGCATCATATAAAAATAGGGAGACTAATCTCCCCATTTCCATTCGCCAGCTATTTTTAGCGGTTCTTTTAATTTCTGACTTTCTAAAAATGCTTTCAAATCAGCATCTGAAAATCTGCTTACAGGAATATTGGGTGTATTTGCCAGAGCATAAGTAAGCATAGCAGAATAACGTACCGTGTTTTTCATTCCTTGCGCATCTACCAAGTGAAAACCATCGCCATCTGAGTGATAAAACGGTCCAGAATTGTTCGGTAGTTTTCCTCCTGCGCCACCACCAGTCGGCACGCCTTCTAGCATAAATGGTTGATGGTCGCTATGTAAACCGGCCCCTGCGTGAAATAAGTTTTTAAAACCTGTATCAATCTTCACTACTTCTGCTCCCCAGCTTTTAAATAGCGGCTCCATTTCTTTTCTCGTAGTCGAAAACCCTTTAGGATCATTGGTCATATCGTAATTTAACATGAAACGAACTTGGTTTAAAGTTTTATCTTTTAAGCCTTGTGCTACATAAGCTTTAGAGCCTAACAAACCTTGCTCCTCGCCCATAAACATCACGAATTCTACCGTACGTTTGGTTTGCAATTTCAATTTTTTGAAGGTTCTAGCCATATCAATAATTGAGAAAGAACCGATACCATTATCAATAGCACCAGTAGCCAAATCCCAACTATCTAGGTGACCGCCTACTACAATTTTTTCGTTTGGTAAATCTGTCCCTTTTAAAGTAGCAATTACATTTCTGGCTTTAATCATTCCCGAGAAATTGGTCATCTCTATTTGCGCAAATTGAGGTGCAGTTTTAAGTTTTGCTTTCAACGCCATACCATCTTCTAAACCTATACAAACTGCAGGAATTGGAATTAATTTACCAGTCACCGAAGCCGTACCTGTAAGTAAAACGCCGTTTTCCACTTTGTTAATGATAACCACACCAATGGCTCCATATTTAGTTGCGATGGATGTTTTTTCTGAGCGATGTAAAGATGCAGTACCAGCTGGTGAACCAGGCAATACTCCTATATAAATCAAGGCAATCTTCCCTTTCACTTTATCTTTCAATGGTTGATAATCGGCTTCCAAACCATTACCAACATCGATCAGCTCGCCAGTTACATTTGCCTTTACAGGAGAATGGGCCAAAGTCACCGCTTTAACAGCTGATAAATTACCTTTATCTCCACCAACTTTAACCGTCAATGTTTTTCTATCCCAGCTTTCTACTTCAAATGGTTGATATTTAACGTCAAAACCGTAAGACTTGAAGAGATTGTATGCAAGTTCCTCTGCTTTTGCACCATTAGCAGAACCCGTTAAACGATGCCCGATTTTCTCCGTAGCATTTTTTAAGTTCTGATAAGCCTGCGAATTACTTTGAACTTCAGTGTTAATCTGTTTAAAAGCAGTTGAAAAATTATCTTGGGCTTTGGCTTTGAGCAATAGAACTGCAAGACCAGTAAAAAAAATGATTTTCTTCATGTAATAGTTATAGTTTAGCTAGATTGAAGTTAGCATTTTAACCGCGTAAACATATTTTATCGTTTAAATTTTACAAAGATTCTCTTACTACTTATTTTTCAATTTCTATTCTCATTGCATAAATCCATAGCAATTGTAAAATCATGATAAATATTTGAATACCCATAGTGCCAATACCTAGGAATAATATTACTATTTGTGACATTCCACATTTAGGTTCTTCTACTTTTGGAGCAACAATCTGCAACAAACCAAATGTAACAAAGCATGTAAATACAAAATTAGATAGCGTTAACCATCCAAAAGAAATACCAATTCTTTTAGTCATAGCTAAACTTCCCACGATGAGTTGAGAAAATATTGCCATTAAAAACAAAATATCGTAATAAAGCGGCATAATAAGTAAACTATACACATTAGGATGAAAGATTGCTTTGCGAAACTTGCAACAACGAGAATAAAAGCTTCATTTCGACTGGAGTAAAACGAAATGGAGAAATCTTTGAACTTAAATCCAAAGATTTCTCGACTTCACTACGTTTCGCTCGAAATGACGAGCACCTGCCTAATTACTTGGAGGAGGCAAAAAAGTCTTGCTAGCTTGTTTCCTTGTGTAATACCTAATCACAAAGAAGGCAATCACACCAGCTACAACAAACAGCCACAACTGAGACAAGAACAAAATAAACTCTTTAAAATACATCCAACCATCAACCAAGTTTAAACCCAGTCTTCTAAAGAAATCTGGTTTATAATCGTAGATATTATCATTAGCTACAATCATTGTTTTAATGGTATTTGGTTGATAAAAGCTCAAAGTGATGGTGCTATATCTTACTTGTTTATCTATACTCAAATTCTCGATTTTCTTTTCTATATAATCATCTTTGATATCTAATGAGCTTTCTACATTAGCGCCTTTTTTTGTTGCTATTTTATTGATTTGCTCTACAGCTTCTTTTCGGTTTTCTACCTTTAGCTTATTCGATAAATAGGACAAGCTTTTATCTTCCATCTTTAACGATTGGTTATCAACAAAAACTGCAATACCAGCAATTTGATTGGTAAAATCATCCAATTTCTCAGAAGGAACTCTAGCGACTAAATAGCCTTCTGTTCTGTAAGAAGTGATTTCCTTGAGTGAATCTACGCTAAATCGAACTTTTTCTGTATTTTGAATAGAGCTGTTTACAGAAAATTCCATCACCAAGCCTCCTTGTCTTTTAATGACGTTACTCAAATCTTCTTTGGTTCGTTGCACATCTTTAACCCTAAACCGCATATCTGCAGTTTTAGTCATTTTTTCTACTAATTCTCCATTAGAAATTGCCTCAGCAGCAATAGTATCAGTAGCAGCGTAATCAGCGCTTTCTGCTTTGCGCTCAGAATTACAGCCCGCAAATATAATGGCGGCCATAGCGATAATGGCAAAATGTCTTTTCATTTTGTTAAGGTTTTAAGTGTAAACTCATCCTTTTAACAAAATTGTCTTAAGCATGCTAATTCCTTAAGGAAGACAATTTGTATAGAGGTTTTATGCTTAATGCTAAAAACTGATTAAGGTAACCCATTTAAGTTTTCAGTTGCTAGTTCTCCCTTTTTGCCAATAACGAAAAAATCCCCTTTGGAATAACCATAAGGGGATTTTTTTATTATCTAAATATTTTTTTTGAAGGTAAGCTATCAAAATTGATACGCTTGCTTTTTCAATTCAAATTTGAATATTACGACTTACTTGAACCTAAAATTCTGAAAACGCCTTTGAAACAAATTACCGTTCCAACAACTAAAATTGCCCAAGATAAAAGTGATAACCAAAGTGCATCAAAAGCGAAACGTAAGAAAGTACCTACCACGCAGATTACTACACCAACTAAAATTGTCATATAGATAGATGGCTGATTTGCCGTCTCAATGCTGTTTTCTCTTTCTTTAGCATCCATGATTTATTCGTTTTAATTTTGTTTAGCGCAAAAATAACATTTCTTAAATAAAAAGCACGATAAATTAGTAACTTTTAAGCTTTTGCAAACGTTGTTTTGCTTTCTCCTGTTCAGTAAACTTTCCTTCTTTGTAAAGTAATTTCTCCCAATCGCCATACATTGGATTTGGCAGCACAATAAACTTCGTTCCAAACAAATGTTGGTTGGCATCTACTTGCGCTTTAGTATCTTTTCCTTCACGATAAAAAACGTTAGAAAAATCGCTTAAATTATCGCCGCAAAGCAGTAATACATTATACTTAGCTAGTATTTTATCCCTACGTTCTTGCTTATCAGAAGTGGTACTTTTGGTAAGCACATGCGCCTCATCTACGTAAGGAAATCCCAATTTCTTCAAGTTTTCAATGGTACCTTTTCTATCTGCTTCATCACGATTAGTAACATAAAAAGTTTCTACATTCTTGCTCTCGGCAAATTTTAAGAATGACAACGCACCAGGTACTGTATCCGCCATTGCCTTGGCAGTCCAAGCGGTCCAATCTGCGGGCACATAACTCACACCATGTTGAATTTCATAGCCTTGAAAACGAGAATTGTCTATGATCGTTTCATCAGCATCCACAATAATGCAGTTAGGTTTACCATTCTGATTTTCCCACAAAGCCTCTTTTAAAGACAACCTAGCGAAGTTGTACGCTTGAAAAGCCAAAGCTCTATACTCGCCACTATATTGCTGCCACAACACCGCATTTGTCCAATCTCTTTCCGGTCCAGCTTTTTGTGCCGAAGCAATTACTGGAAAAGCCAACAGAGCAATTATTAAAAGTTTAAATCTCATATTTCAATAGTATGATGCAAAGATAAAAAACATAATCATTTTGGATTTACCGATTGAAATTTAAACTAAACATTCTTACTTCTTGTAGATATGCAACTCCAAAGATTTCTCAGCTGCTCTAGAAATGACGAAGAAACGAAGGCAGATTCAAATTCCAATAAAAAAACCCTCACCGAAAAACGATGAGGGTTAGTATTTTTTTATTATCCTTCGACAACTTGTCCCGAGTATTCGGGAAGCTCAGGATGACAAAGTTTTATTATCCATTCAATGCCGCTGCACCACTTACAATCTCAGTTAACTCAGTTGTAATAGCTGCCTGACGTGCTTGGTTATAAGACAATTTCAATGCTTTCAATAAATCTCCAGCATTTTCAGTTGCTTTATCCATTGATGTCATACGAGCACCATGTTCTGAAGCATGAGAATCTAACACCGCTTTGTACAACTGAATTTTGATTGATTTAGGAATCAACTGAGAAACAATCTCTTCTTGATTTGGCTCCAAAATATAATCAACATTAGCAGCACCTTTAACTTCAACTACCGCATCTGCTTTAGGCAAAGGTAATAACTGCTCTGTAGTAATAATTTGTACGGCAGCATTTTTAAACTGATTGTAAACCAACTCCACCTTATCAAACTCACCTTTTTCGAAACCAGCCATAATAGCATCGGTAATTTTAGTTACGTTTTCGAAAGTAAGCGCCTGGTAAACATCATTGTTATTACCAATAACTTTGTAACTACGTTTCTCGTAAAAGTCTTGTGTCTTTTTACCAATAGAAACGATACTTACATTACCTTTTTTAAGCTGCTCGCTATATTTTTCAGCAATTAAATTATTTGTGGCCTTAATCACGTTCATGTTAAAAGCACCAGCTAATCCTCTGTTCGAAGATACAGTAACGATCAACACTTTATTAGGCACTCTCTCATCAGTAAACGGAGAGGTAGAACCTTCTAAACTTGCCGAAAGATTTCCTAAAATCTCTTTCAACTTGGTTGCGTAAGGACGTAATTGAATGATTGCATTAGTAGCACGCTTCAACTTCGCTGCCGATACCATTTTCATTGCTTTGGTAATCTGCTGAGTTGACTGCACAGAGGCAATACGATTTCTTACTTCTTTTAAATTGGCCATTTGTTAGTATTTAGTATTTAGTAATTAGTAGTTAGACCTAAATCTAAATACCATCTCCAAACACTTATCATCTAGTTAGCTATTTAGTAATTAGCAATAGACAAAGTCTAATTACTAACTACTAAATACTTATAATCTAATTAATATTTACTTGAAATTTCTTTTGCTACAGTTTCCAACACACCTGTAATCGTGTCATCAAATTTACCAGCTTTTAACGCTGCTAAAGTTTCTGGATGACGCAATTCTAATGCTTGCAAATAATCAGCTTCAAATTCTCTAACCTTGCTTACAGGTACGCTACGCATTAAGTTTTTAGTACCAGCGTAAACCATAGCAACTTGATTTTCTACTTTAAACGGAGTAAACTGCGCTTGTTTCAAAAACTCAACGTTACGAGCACCTTTATCTAATACAGATTTTGTAGCCGCATCTAAATCAGAACCGAATTTAGAGAAAGCCTCTAACTCACGGTATTGTGCTTGGTCTAACTTTAAAGTACCAGCAACTTTTTTCATTGATTTAATTTGTGCGTTACCACCTACACGTGATACCGAGATACCTACGTTAATAGCCGGACGGATACCAGAGTTAAACAAGTTAGACTCTAAGAAAATCTGACCATCAGTAATCGAAATTACGTTAGTAGGGATATATGCAGAAACGTCACCAGCTTGAGTTTCGATAATTGGCAATGCAGTTAATGAACCACCACCTTTAACGATACCTTTGATAGACTCTGGCAAATCGTTCATGTTTCTAGCGATATCATCGTTAGCGTTGATTTTCGCAGCTCTTTCTAACAAACGACTGTGTAAATAGAACACGTCACCTGGATAAGCCTCACGACCTGGAGGACGTTTCAATAACAACGAAACCTCACGGTAAGCCACAGCTTGTTTAGACAAATCATCATAAACAATTAAAGCCGGACGACCTGTGTCACGGAAAAACTCACCAATTGCAGCACCAGCAAATGGAGCATAGAACTGCAACGGAGCAGGTTCAGCAGCAGATGCAGCAACAACAACAGTATAAGCCATTGCACCGTTTTCTTCTAAAGTACGCACAACGTTAGCTACTGTACTTGCTTTTTGACCACAAGCTACATAGATACAGAAAACTGGCTGACCAGCTTCGTAGAATTCTTTTTGGTTAATAATCGTATCGATACAAACCGCAGTTTTACCAATTTGACGGTCACCAATAACCAACTCACGTTGACCACGACCAATTGGAATCATTGCGTCAATAGCTTTGATACCAGTTTGTAGAGGCTCGTTTACTGGTTGACGATAGATTACCCCAGGAGCTTTACGCTCTAAAGGCATTTCGTAAGTTGCACCAGCAATAGGTCCTTTACCATCAATTGGCTCGCCTAAAGTGTTTACCACACGACCAAGCATACCTTCGCCAACTTTAATCGAAGCAATTTTTTTAGTACGTTTAATCGTATCACCTTCTTTGATCTCGTCAGATGGGCCTAATAATACCACACCTACGTTATCTTCTTCAAGGTTTAATACAATTCCTTGCAAACCGTTTGCAAACTCAACAAGCTCACCACTTTGAACTTTAGTTAAGCCGTAAACACGAGCAATACCATCGCCCACTTGCAATACAGTACCAACTTCTTCAAGTTCAGCTTCTGATTTGAAGCCGGCCAATTGCTGTCTGATAATTGCCGAAACTTCGTCTGGTCTTACCTCTACCATAATTTTATGTTATTTTGATATCTTTTTGTAAAATGTAATCTCTTACTCTTTTGTTATTTCAGTCCCGCTTTCCGCTTTACTTCGTGTCCGCTTCAATCGGGTTTATATTACTTGCTGCTGTAGTTCTTAGCTCGGTTCAGTATCCCTCAAGTTGCCTATCTAAGTACTAGCTACTAAAAAGCTAAATACTAATTAGCAAATTCCTTTTTTAACTTTGTTAAGCCACTTGCAATGCTGGCATCAAACTGTCTATCGCCAACCTTTAAAATAAAACCACCAATTAATTCTGGGTTTACTTTCTCTTTCACCAAAACTTCGTTAGCACCTAATTCTTTCTTAACAAGGCTAATTATTTCAGCTTTATTTGCATCAGTTAAAGCACTTGCCGAAGTCACTTCTGCAGTAACAATACCTTTGATAGCATTGTACTGAGCTATAAATTGCTCCGATGTATCATATAAAATAGAACTACGGCCTTTGCTAACTATCAGTTTAAAGAAACTTGCTGTAATGGCGTGTACTTTACCTCCAAAAATCCCTTGCAAAATCCCTTGCTTTTTATCCAAAGGCACAATTGGGTTTTTAAGGATAGCTTCTAACTCAGAATGATCATCTACTACCTTCTCAAAAAACACCATATCATTTTTCACTTCTTCAACAGCATTTTGCTCTTTAGAAAGGTCTAATAATGATTTTGCGTACCTAGCTCCTGCTTTACTTGACATATCTTTGTGTTACGAGTTAACAGTTGCCAGTTGCGGGTACTCATAACCCATAACTCGCAACACATAACTATTTTAGTTTAATTCAACGTCTTTTAACAAATTGTTAACCAACTCTTGTTGCTTAGCTTTATCATCTAATTGCGTACGTAAAACACGCTCAGCAATATCTAAAGACAAAGCAGAAACCTGACCTTTTAATTCAGCTAAAGCAGCTTTCTTTTGGTTTTCGATTTCGATACGAGCTTTTTCAATCAATTTAGCACCTTCAGCTTGCGCTTGAGTTTTAGCTTCATTAACGATACCATCTTTTAAAGCCTTAGCTTCTTTCAAGATTTGATCGCGTTCTTCACGAGCTTGTTTCATCAACTCTTCGTTCTGAGAACTTAAACGAGCCATTTCTTGTCTAGCCAATTCAGCTTTGTTTAAAGCCTCATCAATGCTTTGCTCACGATCGTGGATACCTTTCATGATTGGCTTCCAAGCAAACTTGCCTAATAAAAACACCAATACTAAGAAAGAGATAGTATTCCAAGCTAATAAACCAATTTCAGGAATTAATAAATCCATTGTATATATTTAATATTCTTTAATGTTAAACGTTTTTAAATAAGCACCTTAACGGCAACCCCGAAAAGGTGCTTATCTTAAAATTTCTCTTTGATTATTTTGCGATCAAAGAAACTACTACTGCGAATAACGCAACAGCCTCGATAAAGGCAGCAGCGATAAGCATAGCAGTTTGAATTTTTGAAGCGGCTTCTGGTTGACGAGCGATAGATTCCATTGCAGATCCACCGATTTTACCGATACCTAATCCAGCGCCAATTGCAGCTAAGCCTGCGCCGATTGCAGCTAATGTTCCAGTCATTTTTCTGATTTATTTATTATTGTTTAACAATTATGTTCTAATTAATGGTGTTCTTCTACTGCCATGCCGATAAACAAAGCAGACAGAATGGTAAATATAAATGCTTGTATAAATGCCACCAAGAACTCAATCAACCCGATGAAAACAGCGAAGAAAATTGAAGCTGGTGCAACTGCGTATGAGTTAAAGATGAAGATCAAACACAATAGCGACATCACCAAAATGTGGCCCGCTGTAATGTTTGCGAACAAACGAATAGCTAGAGCGATAGGCTTAGTAAACATACCGAAAATCTCTACAGGGATCATCAATGGCTTTAACCACCAAGGCACAGGAGGATTTAAAATGTGTCCCCAGTAATATTTATTTGCTTTAAAAGTAGTAATTAAGAAAGTGGCCGTTGCTAAAACTATAGTTAAAGCAATATTACCCGTTACGTTAGCACCTCCCGGAAAGAAAGGAACCAAACCCAACATATTGTTTAACCAGATAAAGAAAAACACAGATAATAAATAAGGCATGAAAGCAGCATATTTATGACCTAAGTTTGGTCTAGCAATATCATCACGAACAAAAAGAATAATTGGCTCTAAGAAAGACTGAACTCCCTTCGGGGCTTTTCCAGCTCTCTTTTTATAACCAGCAGCAACCGTAGTAAATACAATTAGTAAAACTACAATAGACAACAACATACTAAATACGTTCTTCGTTACTGAAAAATCTAAAGGACGAATATTAGTTACCGTCTCCTCTCCTTTTTCGTTAGTTACGTGAGAAACATAAGAACCATGAGCATCTGCAGTTGCGTTAGCATAATAGATTTTATTATGAGCAATAGCAAAACGCTGACCGTTTTTCTCTACCACAACTTTACCAGCATCATCAAATTGAAAAGCAGACGAACTGAAAGTAACCAAACCATTGTCAGTCCACAAAATAATAGGCAAGTGCAAAGTTACACCGTGGTCACCATGACCAAACAAAGTGAAGAAATGACTATCGCTAATGTGATGAAAAATAAATGACGTAATATCAAATCCCTTTTCTTCTTTTCCATGCGCTTCACCATGTGCTACTGGAGCACCAACTTCATGACCAGCCGCCGCTACGCTATCTGTTTGCGCAAAAGCAGCAGTCGTAAATCCTAAAAACGCAGAAAAAAGCGCAAAAACAACAATTAGCCTTCTAACTTTTGACACAAAAACTCGGTTATAATCCATTTACTCGCAGATTTTTACTATTTATTTTGGTGGCGCAAGTTACGTAACAAACCTAATATTTCAAAGAGGGTAAACAATAAATATAAAGAAAAAAAATTGAGGGCGAACGCCATATCCCCTTTAGTCTGTTTTAAGCTGTAAATCAGCACAAAAGACATCGCAAATAACATCTTGATAATTACAGCCCCCAGAATAGCGAAAACCCCAATCTCAGGTTTTCTCTGGATACCGAAATGGGCTAACAAGTAAGCAATTAATGTTAGAGCACCCAAAAAACCAAAAATCAACCAAAATTGGTCGGTAATTGCTTGAGGAAAAAAATATTTTACAAGCATAGCTAAACCTGCAAGTAAAACCGAATACACTAAATAAGCGGGAATAAATTTTCTTAAAACCAAAATGTTTAAATTTTAGACAAAGGTAGTCAATACAAATAAATCGTATAATTCCGTTACTTATTTAACGAACGAATTACCTGATAAAGCGATGCTGCTACACCCACAATACCCAAAACAGCAGTAAATAGAAAATTATCGATACCTTGATGCTCGTCTATCTTGTAACCCACAAACACGAAGACACCAATAGTAGCTAGCATTTGGAATGCGATGCCACTGTATTTAATATAATTAGGCGTAGGTTTATTTTTAGGGTCAATCATTATACCTAATAGTTTTAGTAAATTGCAATCAAATAGTAAGAATATATTGTCGAATAAAATATTTTTGCAGATATTTTGTTATAGTATAAAATAAGTCAAAATCATTGAACACCTACAGAAAACATCTAACTTGCGCCACTGTATGCTGCCTGTTGCTAGCATCAATTTTAGGTTGCTCTTCTCAAAAAGATACCGTTGTAAACAGAAAACTACAAAATCTGTCTGCAAGATATAACCTTATTTACAATTCTAATGTTTTATTGGATGAATATTTGGAAGGTGTAAACCAGAGCAGAAAGGATAATTTCGACAATTTTTTACCTCTTTACCACGCACCGGCAATAGCTGATGCTACCAACGCTGGAACTAAGATCAAAGAATTAGACGAAGTAGATCAGAAGGCAAGAACAATTATTGCAGAAAAAAACATCAGTAATTATATAGATGATGCTTACATCCTTTTGGGGAAAACTAATTTTTTCCAAGGAAAGTATTACAACGCACAAGCTTATTTCGATTATGTTGCTGGCGCATACCAAAAAAACCATAAAGTTTATTTAAATGCCCTAAATTGGAAGGCTAGAAGTTTTATTGAATTAGATGATTTAGAAAACGCCGAAATGGTTTTAGATACCGTGATCATGGAATTAGATTCTGTTAAGCGACAAAAATCAGAGCCTTTGGCAACTTTGGCACAAATCAATATCCTTAAGAAAAATGACAAGCTAGCCATCGAATATCTAGAAAAGGCATTAAAGGCCGGTCCAACATCTTTAAATAAATTAAGATGGACTTACACTTTGGCCCAGCTATATGAAAGTGAAAAGGAATACGAAAAAAGTTTAGCGGCTTACCGAAAAGTAGAAAAAAGTAATGCTGCTTTCGACATGTACTTTAATGCCAAATTAAGTAGGATTAGAATCACTGAACAGTTAAATGGCAAGGAATTCGACAGGAAACTAGCGCTTACCAAATTGCTTAAAGACGATAAAAACGTTGATTTCAAGGATCAAATCTATTATGAGATAGCCGAAGATTATTATGCTGGCAATGATTACGGAAAAGCGGAAGAATACTACAACCTTTCGGTTAAAAACAGTACGGCAAACAACATTCAGAAAGCACTGTCGTACCTAAAAATTGCCGATTTAAATTTTAAGCATTACAGTGATTATGTAACGGCGAAGCTTTACTACGATAGTACGGCTTTGACGCTTCCTAAAACGCACCCATTATATACCTCTATCGTTAATAAAGCGCAAAATTTAGCTTATCTCCAAGATAGATATGAAACGATTAACCTACAGGATACCCTGCAAAAAATAGCATTATTACCTTCTACAGAGCGACCAGTTGCTTTAAATAATTATTTCGCTTCGCTAGAAAGTACAGCTATTGCCGCAAGCAACCCAAGCACACAAACAACCACTACCGGAAGAGCGAATGTTAATTATCAGTCTCAAGCGGGCAGTACATTTTACTTTACCAATTCAAATGCAATTAGTAGAGGTTTTAATGAATTCAAAAGACGCTGGGGAAATAGAAAATTAGCTCCGAACTGGCGACAAAGCACAAAATCACAACAAAGTCAGTCAGATATCACGAGCGCTACAGATAATGGCCCCGGAACTTTGCCTTCTAATCCTGATGAAGTTGCAGCTACAGCTCCAAAAGCTTCGGATAAATCGACTTCCTATTTAGATTCTATTCCGCTAACGCCAGCACAATTAGAAGCCTCGAACCAAAAAATTATTGGTGCGTATTTAGATATGGGCAGCTTTTATCAGCAAGTGTTAAATGACAAACCTGAAGCGATAAAAACTTATCAAACTTTATTAAAAAGATTCCCGAACAATGGCAAGTTAGACATGGTTTACTACAGTTTGTACCTAGCTTATCAAGGTACAGATAATACCAAAGCCAATGAATATAAAAATTTAGTACTGAGCAGATACCCTGGTTCTGTTTTTGCCAAAACAATCTTGGATCCTAGCTTTTCAGCAAAACAAAATCAGCTAGAGGCTACCTTAAATAAAGAGTACGAAAGCATATTTAATAAGTTACAAGAAAAAGAATTCAAGGCCGTAATTGCTGATGCAACGAGTATAGCTCAACGTTTTCCTGGACACAACATGGAGCCTCAATACGATTATCTGAAAGCGATTGCCATTGGTCGCACACAAAATGTAGATTATTTAATCACCGCTTTTAAGGAGATTTCTGAAAAACATAAAGCAGACAGATTAATTAAACCGCTAGTAGATCAACATTTGCTATACATCAATGCTCATTTGGCCGAATTCAAGAAGAGAAAAATTGCCCTAATCAGTTATGACCCCAATGAACTACCGTTTGCAGAAAATAAGACTGGAATAAGGCTAAATGAACCAATTATTGCCAACGTTCTTGATCCAACAGGAAAGAAAACTTTCACTCAACCTGCTCCACCAGCGGTTAAGCAACCAATTGCTGAGAAACCTATTGAAAAGCCAGTTGTAGCGAAAAAACCAGAGGAGAAGCCGATTGAGAAACCTATCACTACAAAACCGGAAGAAAAACCTATCGTTAAAGAAGTTAAAAAAGATACTTTAATAGCTAAAGTTCCAGCGGTTGAACCTAAAAAAGATACGGTTGTTACACCTCCATTGATTGCGAAAAAGGATTCCGTAGTCATCCCTCCTATCACTAAGAAAGACACAATTGCGAATCCAATAGTGATAAATAAGCCGATAGACACAGTAGCTAAACCTGTTGCAAAACCAGAGCCAGTAAAAGAGACACTATTTAATCCAGCTTCGTCAACTAACTACTACTATGTGGTTGCAGTTAACAACGCAAGTATAAGTGTAAGTACTTCTCGTTTTGGTCTCGGACAATTTAACAGAGCGACTTATTCGGGCACCAACCTACGCCACCAACTTAAAGAGCTAGATCAAGATCAGTTAATTTTAGTTGGAGATTTTGGAAGTGTAACCGATGTGAAACAATACGAGCAAAATATTAAATCACAATTAGGCAGAATTATCAAAATACCTGCCGCTAATTATACTACTTTTGCAATAAGCAAAGAGAACCTCGAAAAAATCACTAACCGTGATACTTTAGAAAGGTATATTAGATATATCAGTAACAATGAACTATAGAAATAGAAACAACAATTCACTACCTCCAGAATTAATAAAAAAATACAACTGGCGTATTTGGAAAGTACTTATTGCCGGCATCATTGCCTTTGCAATATTCATTGTCATGATAAGTTTTGGCATTTTCGGAGAAATTCCTTCGTTTAGAGCTATCGAACACCCTAAAAGCAATGAAGCTACAGAAGTAATCTCTGAAGAAGGAAAAGTGTTAGGTACCTATTTCGTAAAAAATAGATCGAACGTTAATTACAGCGAAATATCTCCAAACGTAATCAACGCATTAATTGCTACAGAAGATATCCGTTTCCGTTCTCACTCTGGTATAGATTTCAGACGTACTTTTACCATTTTCCTTTATGCTATAATCGGCAAAAAGCAAGGTGGAAGTACCATCACGCAACAACTTGCTTTAAATTTATTTTCTGAGGAAGGAAGAGCAAAGAACTTTTCTAAACGTATCATCCAGAAGTTTCAGGAATGGGTTATCGCCATCAAATTAGAGCGTAACTATACCAAAGAAGAAATCATCACGATGTATTTAAACACGGTTGATTTCGGAAATAACGCCTACGGAATTAAATCTGCAGCAAGAGTATATTTCAATACCACACCTGATAAATTAACTGTGCCTCAAGCGGCAGTACTTATAGGCCTACAAAAAGGGATTACACGTTATTCGCCCACCAAAAACCCAGAACGTTCTTTAGACAGAAGGAATACCGTAATGGCTTTGATGGTAAAGGAAGGATATATTACGCAAGACGAATTTGCTGGAGAGAAAGAAAAACCATTAAACTTACACTTTAACGCTGCTACAAACAACGATGGCATTGCTCCGTACTTTAGAGCAGTATTAAAAACTGAGGTTAAAAAGATCTTAGAAGAACGTTCAATCAACAAAGCCGATGGCACACCATACGACTTAGATAGGGATGGATTGAAAATTTACTCTACCATCAATTATGAAATGCAGGTGTATGCCGAAGAAGCTCAAAAAGAATACATGAAGACTTTACAGGCGCAATTCACCAAAAGTTGGAAAGGCAGAAATCCTTTTAGAGGAATGGAAAAACTGATTGACCAAGGTGTAAAGAGATCAGATCGCTATAAAGCCTTGAAGGCAGAAGGTAAATCAGACGATGAGATTAATGCGGATTTCAACACGCCTTCTAATTTGACGATATTTACTTGGAAAGGAAATATCGACACCTTGATGAAACCTATCGATTCGGTTAAGTATTACAAATTGCTATTACGCAATGCGATGATGGCCATGGATCCGAAAACAGGAAATATCAAAGCTTGGGTAGGCGGTATCAATTTCGAACATTTCAAGTACGACCAAGTTAAAATGGGTAAAAGACAGGTAGGCTCCACAGCCAAACCTTTCACTTACGCTGTTGCAATTGAAAATGGATATTCTCCTTGCTTCGAGGTTTTGAACGAACCAGTAACCATTTCAAGTCCTGGTAGTCCAGACTGGACACCTAGAAATTCAGGCACTCCACTTCCTGGAAAAATAACTTTACAAAAAGGCTTAGCTTATTCTCAAAACTACATTGTCGCCTACTTAATGAAACAGGTTGGACCTGCGGCAGTAATGAATGAGATCAAGAAAATGGGTATCACCAGCGACGTGCCAGCCGTGCCATCTATTAGTTTAGGCACTTTTGATGCTTCTATTTATGATATGGTAGGTGCTTATGGTGTTTTTGCCAATAAAGGAGCTTGGACACAACCTAATTTCATTACAAAAATCGAAGATAAAAATGGCGTCGTACTTTATGAAAGCAAACCGATTATAAAAGTAGCCATGAATGAAGAAGTAGCTTATGTAATGACTCGAATGCTACGTGGTGTAATTACTGGCGGAACGGGCTCTCGTTTGAGTTATAAATACAAGGTTAATGGACCGATTGGAGGTAAAACAGGTACCACTCAAAACAACTCTGATGGTTGGTTTATGGCGATTAGTCCAGATTTAGTTGCTGGCGTGTGGACAGGTTGCGAAGACCGTGCTTTCCATTTCACAAGCACAAGAGATGGTGAAGGTGCTAATTCTGCTTTACCAATCTATGCTGGTTTTATGAAACGAGTGTATGCCAATCCGAACTTAAAAATGGGTAAAAACGATTTTGAACCTCCTACTGGTGGTGTAAATATTGTTTACGATTGCAACCAATATCAGCCACAAGAGGAAACTACTTCAGAGCTAGATAAAAAACTAGGATTTTAACAGATCACAATTCTATATATAATTTGACCTCGTAGGCTTAAAACTTACGAGGTCTAACTTTTTAACGTCTATTATTTTTAAAAGATTTCTCGTAATTGTCTCGGAAATCATAAAAGTCCTTGTCGTTTTGGAACCTATCTCTAGTGTCGTAAAATGGTTGATCTCTCAAACGTCCTTCCTCAACTTTAGCAATATATTTAACTATCTGTTTGGTATATATAAATGCTATAATCCCCATTCCATTTACAATCATACAACTAGTTAAGTCCACAAAAGTTAAAATCAATGAAGTAAACAATAAGGTAAATCCTACATAATTTCTTTTAATATCTTCCATAACGAACGTATTTAATTTCCTCAATCTACAAAAAACATATTGTTTCTCAATATTTTAACTAAAAACATAGTACCACAAGCAGAATTTCTATTAAAAGCTAAATAATCGATGTGATTTTTTTCAATAGATTTGTAAACGATGAGCAGTTTCGATTATAAACAAGCATTAAAGGATATTCCGCATAAACCTGGTGTTTACCAGTATTTTGATGTTGATGACAAGCTCATTTATATTGGCAAGGCTAAAGACCTACGAAACCGGGTAAGTTCCTATTTTGTACAAGACAAACAGCTTAATGGAAAAACACGAGTTCTGGTCTCTAAAATTAGACGCATCCAATTTACGATTGTTGATACAGAGATTGATGCGTGGCTATTAGAGAATAGCCTGATTAAAAAACATCAGCCCCGCTATAACATCATGCTAAAAGATGACAAGACCTATCCATGGATTGTCATTAAAAAAGAGCCATTTCCAAGAGTTTTTTCTACCCGAAGAATGATTAAGGATGGATCAACCTATTTAGGACCTTACGCTTCTGTAGGCATGATGCATACCATTTTAGACTTGATTAAAGAAACCTATACGCTGCGGACTTGTAATCTGGCTTTAACCCCAGAAAATATCAATGCAAACAAGTTCAAAGTATGCTTAGAATATCAGATTGGTAATTGCAAAGGTCCTTGTCAGAATTACCAATCTAAAGATGATTACGAAAATAATATTGCCGAAATTAAAGACATTTTAAATGGCAAAATCGGCAATGTAATTAAAGAAGTAAAACAAGTGGTTAAAACCGCTGCCGAAGAGCTCAATTTTGAACTGGCACATAACTATCAGAAGAAGTTGAGCGTGTTAGAGAAATACCAGAGCAAGTCTACGGTTGTAAGCAGTGCCATTACTAATATCGATGTGGTAAGTATCGCTAGCGATGAACGTTACGCATTTGTGAACTATCTGAAGGTAATGAATGGCGCCATCATCCAGACCCAAACTATCGAAATTAAAAAACGTTTGGATGAAAGTGATGAAGAATTACTATCTATCGCCATTGCAGAATTTAGGAACAGATTTAAAAGCACCTCAAAGGAGATCGTTGTACCTTTTGAAATTCCACTGGACGACACCAATATTAAACTTACCGTACCAAAACTGGGTGAGAAAAAAGCTTTGCTGGAACTCTCTCAAAAGAATGTACTTTTCTTCAAAAAAGAGAAGCTAAACCAATACGAAAAATTAAACCCCGAGTTAAAAACAGACAGAGTTTTAACTCAGATGAAAAACGATTTAAGATTAACACAATTACCATATCACATCGAGTGTTTCGATAACTCAAACTTCCAAGGGAAATATCCAGTTTCTGCAATTGTAGTATTTAAGGATGCTAAACCTAGTAAAAAAGACTATCGCCATTTCAATGTGAAAACCGTAGAGGGACCTAATGATTTTGCAACGATGCAAGAAGCTGTTTATAGACGATATAAGCGTATGCTAGATGAAAATCAACCATTGCCTCAGTTGATTATTATTGATGGAGGAAAAGGCCAATTATCGTCAGCTGTAAGCAGTTTGAAAAAATTAGGCATTAATAAAAATGTTACTGTTATTGGTATTGCCAAAAGATTGGAAGAACTTTATTACCCTAACGACAGTCTTCCTCTTTATCTTGATAAAAAATCCGAGACCTTAAAAATCATTCAGCATTTAAGAGACGAAGCCCACCGATTCGGAATTACCTTTCACCGTAAAAAACGTGATCAAGGAACATTAAAAACTGAGTTGGAAGAAATAGAAGGCATTGGCAAAAGCACAGCAGATAAATTGCTTCAGCACTTTAAATCTGTGAAGAAAATCAAGGAAGCCAGTACTGAAGAACTATCCAAATTATTAAACAAAAAACAGATGGTAACGCTTGTAAATTACTTCAATAATACGGAGACAAGTTAAAATTATTCCTTGTTAGGCATCTCCTATGCTTATTTCGACAGCCCCTCCGTTACCTCACGTTAAGAAAAAAGAATACTTTATAAACCAATAAAAAAGTCCTGACGAAATTCATCAGGACTTTTTTATTATAAATCGATTTTGGATTAATACTCCCAAAGGCCTTGTTCCATATCGGCCATTTTCTTCTTGATGCGTTCGCTTTCCAGTAAACGTTGTCTAGGATCGCCAACTAAATCTTTTACTTTATAATCTCCAGCATTTGTTTGTTTCACAACATGGCTAGAAAACAACCTGTGTATAAAGAAATCATCTAAGCTTAGAGGAGACGAATCATTTAAAGGATTGAAAAGTCTTTTTGTAGACAAGATATCTCTTGCCTCTTCATACGCAATCCAAAAAACTGGTTGCCAATCTTTACTCTGATCATTGAATTTTAATGGTGCCAAAGCTATGATACGAGGTTCAAAAACTCCCCTTTTTCCATCAAATACCCAATCCTCTTTAATTCTGTATTTTAAGAAAAGTGCTGGATTAAATTCTCCTGCCATTTGAGTAACGGTACCCGTTTTATTATTCGTTACATTTACTACTCCATTTACTAATCGTACTGCATCAGCAGTGTCTAAAGGGAAATTGAAGGCGTCGTCATCATCTAAAGTAGTAGGATTTTTAGGATTGTAAGCTGTAAGCTCTTCATTCCTTACATGAGTAAATAAAACATCAATCAATCTAGACTTCGGAAAATTAAGTACACCATTAATTGTATCACGTAAATCTATATCTCTCCAAACACGTTTAGTAAAAACTACATCTTCATCTTTAATTACAGGTAAAAGTGCTTTTTCAGATGCTGTATCCCTAAGCTCCTTTTCCATTGCATAGCCATCTTTTGGCTTAATTCTAACCTTCTTCTTAACCACTGTTTTTGCTGTGTCTACCTTTGCAGTTTCCACAACTGTAGCTGAAGTAGTTACTTTGCTAGCAGTCGGTTTTTTAGCATTAGTTTTTCTAGTATTACTCTTCTGAGCAAAACTTGTAACAACTACTAACAGTATCAAAACAAATGATAACGTAATCTTTTTCATCTTCAATTATTTTACATTAAACACCAACGGTGGCAATACCCTTTGTCTACCATCAGGACCTTGAGAAACAATATCACTGAATATAACAGCTGTTCCTGGAGAAACTGCGTTAATTGCATTTTTAACTGCACCAGTAAAGTTACTTCCTTGTCCAGATATAGTAATCGCATCTGAACGTGGTTTTCTAATTGTTAACTCAAAGCGTAATATCCTAAACTTCACATCAAAAGGGAAATCATCTAGATCAGCTTCAATTTCAGATTCGCTCTTCAATTGTACCGATGCAATATCTCCACCTCCATAACCACCAACTTTAGCAATTGGAGCAGGAATAGCCTTAACCCTAAATTTAGGTGCGCCTAAGTTTACCGTCTTTCCGTCGTTAGTTCCAGATACGCTAATAGATACTTCTTTACCTACCATCGAGCCTGGTACATTAACCATATATTTTCCGCCATTTCCAGTTAACGAACCACCAGTTATAGTAGCGTTAATATTTGGAAAACCTGCCGCCGAAATAGTAAATGGATTTGGAATACCAGCGTAAATTACATTCAATTTATCAGAAGAAACCGTTGCCGATGGCGCAGCTACTTGATAAGTTTGAGGCTTAGTTTCGTAAGTTTTAATATTTCCATTTCTCTCCTTAACCCTAATTGTGCCTTTCCAAGTAAATGTTCCTACATTTCCGGTACCTCCCGTATACACACCTTTACCATTATCAGTAGGAACTTTATTCCCGTTTACACTAACGTCTGGAGAAGATTTAGAATCACTAGCAGTTAAGTAAATTTCAGCTTTATATGGTTGCCCTTGGATCACATAAGAAGATGGAGCAACTGCTACCGCCTCAAAATGATCTAAAACAACAATAGGTTTATCAGCCAAGATTTTGTTAATGATATCAGCTTCCATATTCTTAGCGTCATTTTGAAGCATCGTTAAGATAGTTCTAAAAGCTGCCAAAGGAACACCTTCACCAAACATAGACCCAGTCCAAGTTTTAGGCTCTCCTGCTTTTGGTTTTACAGGATCTAAAGCTTGCAACATAAATGTTGGTTTACCTTCATCAGCCTGCAAAAGCGAAGCTAATTTTTTACCAGTTTTATTGATTTCGTCTTGCAGCTTCTTGCCTGCTTTTGAAGATGCATCATTACCCATAATATTTTGACCAATATCTAGGTTATTCTTTTGTTTTAAATCACCATCTTCGTCAAAACCATCAGCAGCGATTTCCGTCTGAAGTTTATCAATATATTTGATTAAATCTTCACCTACTTTTTGCGCCTCTTTAGCTCTATTTAGCTTAAGCAAATTATCTCCGCTTTCTTTAGCTTTTGTATTTTCGTAATTCCTCAAAAGTTGAGAAATATTACTTTCAACGTTATTCTTAGATGTATTTAAGCTATCATTAATATTCTTGAAAGCTTTTAACACTAAGTCTGAAACGTTAAGGGCTAGCATAGCTAATAGTACCAAATACATGATACCAATCATCTTCTGCCTTGCCGTTTCCTTACCTCCTGCCATATTATATCAATATTTTATAGTTAATAATATGACTGATTAAGCACGTGGTTGATTCATAGCCGTTAACATATTGCCATAAATAGCATTTAACGACGATAAGTTTTTAGCCAGTTTACCAACTTCTTCTTTAAACTGCTTCGAATCTTCCATAGAATCGTTGAAGTTACCCATGGTTAAGGCTAAGTTTTGGTAAAATTTATTCATTGATTTTAGATGAGCACTAGAATCTTGCAACTCTAATTCATAAACTGCGTTTAAAGCAGATAGATTTTTAGCCAAGTTATTCACTTGTTCGTGATAAGCTTTAGAATCTGCATTGCTAGCACCTAATTCTGCCAATTGCTCCGTAGCTTTACCAAACGCAGTATTCATATTTCCAAGGCTATCAGTAGCACCTTTTACTTTAGCAGTAAACTCTGTTGTAGCTAACGAAGCATCAGCAACATTAGAAATTCCAGCTACTTTGTCTCCGAAAGTACGTAGTCCGTTACTTAAACTCTCAATTAATTCTGGACCAATTTTCTCATTAACTAATTTATCCAATGCCCCAGTTGCACCAACACCAACTGCCGCTTGTGGAATAGCATCTTGGGGAGTTGGCTTACCATCCTTACGTAACTGCGGATAAACTTTATCCCATTCTACATCTGCATGTGGCGGGAAAAAACCTAATAAAAGGAATAGAAATGCCTCAATACCCAATCCTAAACCAATCATAATGCTTCCCCATTGACCTCCCAAGTGAAGGATTTTAAATAACGCACCAACGATTACAATAGCTGCACCAACTGAGGTTGCAAGGTGTAATTTAGCTTCTTTTGTGGCAAATTTTCCGGCCATAGTTTTTAATAGTTAATTTTAGTGTTTGGTTTTATCTTATAATTCTTTTTGAGCTACATTAAGCTGTTTCCTGCAAAGTGCGATACGCATCTGAAACCAATGTAAGACCTTGGCACATTTTGATACTCATACTGTGCTACAGAGTTTTGAAGGAAAAACCCTATATCTTTCCAAGAACCTCCTTTAACAGTTTTGCGTTTACCTTTTCTAAAAATTGGATTTCTGTCTTCAGGCAATGAAGTATTGTATGAGTTTAAAGTCCATTCGGCTACGTTCCCAGCCATGTTATATAAACCATAATCGTTAGGCAAATAAGCTTTAGCTTCTACGGTATAAAGTGCGCCATCATCTGCATAATTACCTCTACCAACTTTAAAGTTAGCTTGCAGGCAACCTCTCGCATTCATAATGTAAGGCCCGCCCCAAGGATATTTAGTTTGTGTTCTACCACCACGAGCAGCATATTCAAACTCCGACTCTGTTGGCAAATCATATTTTAGTCGTGAATTAGCAGGAAGTTTTCTCTGACGAGCTACATTTTCATAGAACTGCGTACGCCAGTTGCTAAAAGCTCTTGCTTGATCCCAAGTTACCCCAACTACTGGATATTTATCATAAGATGGGTGGTTAAAATAACCTTCAACCATCGGATCGTTATATTCGTAAGTATAATCTTTTCTCCAAACTAATGTATCTGGATAAACCATGATAGATGGGAATTCATTTATTTTTCCTGCTGTTGGATTATCAGTATAGATATCATAATCATCAATACGTTGTCTTTCTGCCAGAGCGGCATTTTCAACTGCTCTATCCATATTTTTTTCAACGAAAGCATATCGCAGTAATTTAATGTCAAGATCCTTGTCATTTTTACCTTGGGTAAAATTAGATAAGTTATCATTCACATACATGGTTTTAAGCTTCGTCTGAACGTCTGGCTTTTTATTTCTCCAAAGATTAGAACCATTTCCTACTTTTTTCCAATCAATATTTTTAAACTTAGCTGGACCAGCAGTAGGATTTGCTTTTGGTTTGATAAAGTAATCATCGATATTCCCTTTAGTAATCGCAACGGAATCTCTTACCCAATTAACAAACTGCCTATACTCAGCATTTGTAATTTCGGTTTGGTCCATATAGAAAGGGCTCATGGAAACCATCTTACTTTGTTTGCCCTGATAAAATGTAATATCTTCATCAGTCATCCCCAAAAGGTTTCGACCACCGGGAACATAAACCATTCCCAAAGGGATTGCCGTATTTTTAAATTTTTTGTTAAAGGCACCGACCAATTCCCCTTGACCGCCTTTTCCACAGCTCGAAAGCATTAAAGAAAGCAGGGTAACTGCAAGAAAGTATATTTTCTTCATATTTTGTCTAAGCAATTTTAAAGCAATTTTATCAATTAACATTGAGATTAACAACTATTCGCACAAAAAAATCCACACTTTTTAGGAGTGCTTTTTTTTATTAACATTTTGTTAATCTCAAAACTGCAAGTTTTAAAAACAATAAGACAGAAAACAAACTCGATCACCTAGCTTCAAAACCTGCGTTAATCATCAAAAAACAGAGTTTTATTCTATATAATTCAACAATCAGTACAAATTAACGTTACAAACCTTACTTTATTATCCAGTAAAGCCGAAGCACAAAATTTTAATACTAACCTAATTGATAACAGATTGCAAATCAATACCTAGAACAGGGTATTTAACAAAATTATTTATTAGACTTCTTAATATAATTCTCCAAAGCCATGATCATGGACGGCGCCTCAGGGTTCGGAGCTGCAATATCCACAATTAGTCCTTTATCAGCTACTGCTTTTTGAGTATTTAAGCCAAAAGTCGCTATCCTAGTATTGTTTTGTAGAAAATTGGGGAAATTTATATACAACGACTGAATGCTCGAAGGGCTGAAAAATGCCAACACGTCATAAAATACATCCGCAAGATCCGACAAATCACTAACCACAGTTCTAAATAATACCGCAGGAGTTACATCATAACCATTTTTCTGAAGGAAATTCATTGTATCTTCTGTAGCAACGTCAGAACATGGATATAAGAATTTTTCGCTAGAATGCTTCTTCAACACCTCAGCCAAATCAGCTGCAGTCTGTTTACCGAAGAATATTTTACGTTTTCTATATTGGATATACTTCTGTAAGTAAAGTGCTGTAGACTCGGAAATACAGAAATATTTCAAGTTAACAGAAACCTCAAATCTCATCTCCTCACAGATCCTAAAGAAATGATCTACCGCATTTCTACTCGTAAAAACTACAGCAGTAAAATCCGCAAGGTTAATCTTTTCTTTTCTAAAGTCTTTAGCAGGAATGCCCTCTACGTGAATAAAAGAGCGAAAATCTATTCTCAGATTATACTTCTTTGCTAAATCAAAATATGGGGACTTTTCAGTTTCTGGCTTAGGCAGGGTTACCAATATACTTTTCACCTTGCGTAGTCTTTCGTCTTTGTTTTCTTGCATTTTCCTAATTAGCACTTATAAACCTATTGCCTTGATTAATATCAATATAGGGCAAATTTCGAGGGTGCAAAAATACAAAAATAAATACAATTTAGGAAACCTATATTGTGATAAAATATTTATTGCGGCTCTTATGAACTGAAACACAAAGATTAGGATCAGTGCAGCTATGCCCAAAAAGATATACTGAGCACCATATTTCTTTGCAGAAAGGGCAAATGCGATGATGATAGGAACAAATAATAAGGAGGTATTAAAATAACTTAAATATAATATAGATACGTATTGATGGAGCGCCCTTTGCACATCGAAAATGAATCCTATAAACCTTAAGCAGACTATTTTTAAAAGGTATAAAAGGATTACAACTACAGAAATGGTTACGAAAAACGTAAAACCTCCTTCTTGTACCTGCGGCAGCTCTTGGTATTGTGCAGCAAGATAAAAGAACATCCCAATGGTAAAACCGAATTGTATAAATAACAATAAAAACGACCAAGAGGTCACCAAATTATCTTCCTTATTAAGGTTAACCAAAACCCTGTTACTATAGAAAGATTGCACCACAGCACTCAGTTGTTTGGCAAAGGTATTTTTTAGAATCGCAAAAAGCACCAATAAAAAACCTATGATCCCCAGCACCCAAACATCGCCCTTCGGCAACAAATCACCATGCTGATAGATTACTTTTTCTTGGGAATTAGCAGCAAGATCGATCCACTTTTTTAGTGAGAAAACTTCAAAACCATAACCAGCACTTAAACTATCTAGCCATTTCGCATTGGTTAGCGAATCTCTGATTTTTAAAACCTGAGGTGTTAATGTATCTATGGCAACTACATTAGCACTATCAACAATACTAAGACTGTCTCTTAGAGGAATGGCACTACTTACAGTATCAACTACCGCCCTAACTTGAGCTTGAGCAGTAGCCATCAATACCACAAAAAAAAGAAACAATACGTTTTTCTTCGCCATTTTAAAATAGTGCGGTTATACCAAAGTGTATTTTACCTTGGCGCAAATTTAATGGAATATTTTTTTGTTTACCTAAAGCATAACTCACAGAAAGAATTCCAAGGTTAGTTTCGAAGTTAACACCAGCCCCAAAACCTAAGGGAAAATCAGAATAATTAAGCGTAGCTGTTTTGTATTGGAGATAGGCCTGATTGTAAAATGCAAACAAGAATGAATTTTGCTCTAGCAAATACCTAACTTCTGCGTTACCGATAGTATAACTGGTTGCCAATATGGATAGCTCGTTAAAACCCCTAAGGCTTCTTTGCCCTCCGATGCGAAAAATCTCGTTATCTAATAAATATTTACCACTAAGAAAAGCTGTTTGATTGGCAACAGCGAAAACCAGTTGCTTAGCCAAGGGCACATAATAGTTGATCTGACTGAACCATCGATACGAGGTACTACTCAACGGGATTCCTTGATATAAACTCTCGGGAATGGCCGCATTACGTTTAATCTTCTTACCTCCAACCGCAGCATCAAATGAAATGCTGTAGCCTTTCTGCGGGTTATATCTGTAGTCGAGATTTTCGATGTTTAAACCTAAACCATAAAACGTAGTACTGGCATCTAAAATAGGCGGTAATACTGTGGCATTTTCATAGGCCTCTACCGAAGACAAACTTGTAGACCGATTTTCTATGAAAAACTGAAAGGAGTTATTACCTTTTAGCAGGTAATTGAAACCTAACTTAGTATCTACATTTAGAAAAGAAGAATCTTGTTTGTAGAGATATAAGCTTGGGCTTAAACCAAAATCTGTATTGAGTACATGCGGAAAAGCTGCTTTAATATCTAATAACTGGCTTTGCTGTGCTAAACCTTGATAATTGAAATTCAGCTGCTCTCCCCTTTTAAATGCATTTTGCAAATGAAGCTTTAAGTTACCTACCAATTGTGTTTTGCCAGCGCTTCCGTTTTGTTGCAGCCCTAAAATGCCATCAAATTGGTTTGCGTTTTTTTTATTGACAAATATACGGGCCGAAGCTTTCTCTGTAGAAAAAACCACTTCGGTTGGCTTTATCACTTCTAAAAACGGTAATTCTCGCAACCTATTCTCTATTTGCGAAATTGCCTTTTCTGAATAAAGCGTACCATTCTTGGTGTTGAGATAGGATTGCAGGTATTTCTGTGCAATTTGTGCGCTACCAACTACCTGTAGCGTATCAAACAGGAACTTTTGATTTGGTTTCACCTCAATACTTGCTGATATAGCACCAGTATCTATCTTAATTTGTTGCAAACTTACGCTAGCGAATGGATATCCGTTATTTTCATAATGCGTTAACAGCGTTTTAAATAACTGCCTTAAACCTTCTACATTAAAATTTACCCCTTCGTAATTCCTTTCTCGAAAACCTACAATTTGCTTAACTGCCGACGGCAAATTTCCACTAGAGAGATTTACCCATTGGTACAATTGGTTAGGTTCAATGATCACCGATACTTCTTTCCCCTGAAAATTTAAGGCTGTAATTTCCGCCAGCAAATACCCTCTAAATTGTAGTTGAGAAAGGAGCTTATCCGCTTCCTTATAAACTTCTAAACTATCTTTAATTTCTTTAGGTATTGAAAATTCTTTTGACAGCGACTTTAAGTTATCTGGCAATGACACCTTTAGCCTATAGCCTTCTTGGGCGAGAACATTTCCGCCACAAAAACACAATATAAGCCAAATCACAAACCTCATATACTTCCTCAAAAGTAATTAAAAGCATTAGGTTTAACGCAAATACTAATTGTATTTACACAGGTAAGAAACCTGCCCTACCACTTTTACTTTAAAAGAAGAATTTGCGTCTACCTCAAATTTTTCTCCTGCATTAAAGTTTTTCCAGTCGGTTTGCCCGTTTAATAAAACTTGCATTGTACCTTCTACAATAATCATGGTTTCGTGGGTAGAAGTTCCAAATTCGTATTCGCCGGCATCAATTACGCCTACGGTAGATTTTCCATTGTTTTCGTAACCTAGAGACTTTACGGCTCCGTCAAAATATTCGTTTACAGTTATCATATTGCTAAAATAGCAACATTGCGCATAAAAATTCTACTTGCCAGAAAATTTAGCTCATTAACCCTACCTTTGTGGCAATGGCCGGCATCTATATCCATATTCCTTTTTGCAAAAAGGCTTGTACTTATTGCGATTTTCATTTTACCACCTCTACAAAATATATGAACGAGATGGTGGAAGCAATTTGCAGGGAAATCATCCTTAAGAAAAACAGATTAGAGAACCAGCAAATTGGCAGCATTTACTTTGGCGGCGGCACACCTTCAGTTTTACCAACGGCAGCGTTGCAGCAAATTTTAGGGACTATTGAAAATCATTTTTCCATTTCTTCGGATGCAGAAATCACGATAGAAACCAATCCCGACGATTTAACAGCTTTGAAAATTAGCGAAATTAGAAAACTACCCGTGAATCGTTTCAGCATTGGCACGCAATCTTTTTTTAATGAGGATTTGGTGTGGATGAACCGTGCGCATAACGCTAACGAGGCTACGGAGTGTATTAAAAGAAGTCAGGATGCAGGCTTTGAAAACTTGACCATAGATTTGATTTACGGTTATCCCCTACTCACTAACGAGAAATGGAAAACCAACATTCAAACAGCTATCGAACTCCAGATACCACATTTATCTGCTTACTCGCTTACTGTAGAACCGAAAACAGCTTTAGCTCACTCCATTGAAAAAGGCAAACAGCCAGAGGTGAGCGATGAACAAAGTGCCGAACAATTTATGATGCTAATTGATACCGTTACGACAAATGGCTTTGAGCACTACGAAATTTCAAATTACAGCTTGCCCCAAAAATATGCAGTTCATAACACCAATTATTGGAAAGGCGTACCCTATTTAGGAATTGGTCCTTCTGCACATGGCTTTGACGGATATGATAGATATATTAACGTCGCCAACAATGCGAAATACATGGAAAGCCTTGCAAAAGGACAATTGCCCGAAACGATTGAACGGTTAAGCGATACCGATAAATTTAACGAGTATGTGATGACTTCTCTTAGAACCATGTGGGGATTAGACCTAGAAAAAGTGCAACGAGATTTCGGTAAAAACTACGCAGAACAGACTATGAAACTAGCTAAACCCTTCGTTTCCAATGGAAAATTATTTGTAGAGAACAGCATTATTAAACTCACCAACAAAGGCAAATTATTTGCAGACGGCATTGCGGCAGAGCTTTTTGCAGAAAACGATTAAAATATTATACTACTTTTTTGCGTACTTTTGTACAAATTATTCGTTATGACTTGGGAAAAGCTCATTAGTTTCTCTTTGGAGGTGGCCATTAGATATTTTGTAATTGCTGGCCTTGCTTTCTTAATTTTCTATGTATTGTTCAGCAAAAAACTTGATGGCCGAAAGATACAAAGCAAAAAACAAAAAGTTTCCGATTACAGAAGAGATGTATTTTACTCTATTATTGCCATTCTAATTTTTGGCGCACAGCCAGTTATATTTTTAGAGAATGATGCAATAAGGCCTTACACTACTTTATACACAGATATTTCTCAGTATGGATGGGTTTACTTCTTTTTAGCATTTCCAATCATGTTCTTTTTACATGATACCTATTTTTATTGGACGCATAGAATAATGCACCATCCAAAATTGTTCAAATGGTTTCACTTAATCCATCATAAAACCACCAATCCTTCACCTTGGACTGCCTATGCTTTCCATCCTTTAGAAGCATTGGTAGAAAGTGGAATCTTCATTATTTTCATTTTCTGCATGCCTGTGCATGTGGCGCATCTGTCTGTTTTCTTCTTCCTGATGTTTGTGTACAATGTATACGGCCACTTGGGCTACGAGCTTTATCCGGCAGGTTTACACAAAACAAAGATTGGTAAGTGGGTAAATACTTCGGTAGCGCACAATCAACACCATCAGTTTTTTACTGGCAACTATGGTTTATATTTTCTTTTCTGGGACCGATGGATGGGAACTTTGAGACCTAATTACGATGAGAAATTCGAAAGCAGAGCAGTTAAAGTGCAAGAACAAGATCCGATAATTTCGGAACAAGAAATTGCAGAACCCATAATTGCCCATGAAAAATAAAGTTGTTTGGATTACAGGAGCCTCATCTGGAATTGGCGAAGCATTGGTTTACGAACTGGCAAACGCTGGCGCAAAACTCATCATCTCTTCTCGTAACCGCGATGAATTATTTCGCGTAAAACAGAAGTGCAAAAACCAAATAGACATACACGTACTTTCTTTAGATTTAGAAGACAGCGAAAGTCTGCCTATGAAAGCACAAGAAGCAATTCGCATCTACGGGCACATCGACATCTTGATTAACAGCGGTGGCATCAGTCAGCGAGCATTGGCTTTAGAAACTGATTTTGCAACTGAAAAGCGTTTCATGGACATCAATTTTTGGGGCACTGTAATTTTAAGCAAAGCGGTACTTCCTCAAATGATCGAACGGAATAGTGGCTCCATTGTATGTGTGAGCAGCTTAGTTGGCAAGTTTGGCACAAGGTTACGTTCTGCTTATTCAGCTTCGAAGCATGCTTTACATGGTTATTTCGAATCTTTAAGAATAGAACTCGACAATCCTAATATTCATATCCTGCTAGCTTGCCCTGGTTTCATTAAAACTAAAGTAACCATTAATGCATTAACTGCAGACGGCAGCACACAAGGTACAATGGACGAAGCACAAGAAAATGGCATGCCAGCCGAAGAATGTGCCAAGCAAATCATCCGAGCTATCGAAAAGAAAAAAGACGAAGTTTACATAGGCGGCAAAGAAGTAAAAGGAGTTTTACTGAAACGTTTATTCCCATCCTATTTTGCTAAAATCATTAAAAAAGCAAAAGTTACCTAAGTTTTATAAGTGTTAGCCACAGATACACAGATTTATTTACATGTGAAATTGTAAAAAGAAATTTTAAGATCTGTATCTGTGCATCTGTGGCCAAAAGAAAGTGATTTAAATCATTTTATTCGCAACTTTTATATAATAGTCATACATCTTTACGTTTTTTATCACAACTTTGTACAGTTTAATTTAGCAGTAAGTTAACCGAAAGTTTATAAATCACACCAAATGAGCTTTAACTTAAAACCCGTAGATACCGTAGAATCCATTACTCCTGAGGACTTCAAAAAGAATTATTTGAAGAAGAAACGTCCTTTGGTAATTAAAGGCCTTACCAAAGATTGGCCAGCAAGAGAAAAATGGACTACCGAATACCTAAAGGAAATTGGTGGCGAACTGGAAGTGCCACTTTACGACAACTCGAAAGCAGACCCAAGCAAGCCGATTAATGCAGCTACGGCACACATGAAATTTGGCGAATACCTAGATTTAATTAAGCGTGAGCCTACCGAGTTGAGAATCTTTTTCTTCAACTTATTTAAGAAAGTACCAAGCTTAATTAACGACATCAAAATCCCTAAAGATTTGATGGGTGGCTTTATAGAAAGCATGCCGGCCATGTTTTTTGGCGGCTCAAATTCGGTAACTTTCTTACATTACGATATCGATTTACCTCATATTTTCCATACCCATTTTGGTGGCCGCAAGCACATTATCTTGTTCGACTATAAATGGAAAAAACGCCTTTATTGCTTACCAAATGCAACTTATGCTTTGGAAGATTACAAGGTAGACAATCCAGATTTCGAAAAATTTCCTTCTTTAAATGGCATCGAAGGCTATGAAGTTTTCTTAGAACATGGCGACACGTTGTTTATGCCAACCGGCATGTGGCACTGGATGAAATATGTTGACGGTTCATTCTCGTTGAGTTTAAGAGCTTGGGACCAATCCATCAGTCGCAAAGCAGCCAGTGTTTGGAGTTTGTTTAGACATGGCGCCGTAGATAGCTTAATTAAAATGGCATTTAAAGAAAAATATGCCCATTGGCGAGAAAAAAGAGCTGTTAAGATTGCTGAAAATGCTTATGCAAAAGGCAAACTTTAAAAATATTTAGAAAAGCAAATACAGCGGGGCGTCGGTTAAGATAGCCCGGCTTTCACTTTTATCTTTTTTGTCGACGGTATCACCACCTGTTGTCACGCTGAGTTTATCGAAGCGCATGCAAATAACAACCAAATCCTTCGACAAGCTCAGGATGACAAGCATCAAAAAAGTATAATCGTTCAATCGGGTTTATTAAACCAAAGCTTATGCAAAACTTTGCGTTTTTAGCGAGCACCTAATTTACTTTGCGGTTAATTTTAACGCAAAGGTTAAAAGAATTCGCAAAGAGCGCCAAGGTTAAATTGTCTCAGGGCTATCAAACCAAAATCTGTAAAAAACACCCAAATCTCATAAAGCCAAATATTTTCGTGCTTCGAAAAGTCTTTACTTAATTTCGCCTTTAAATGGAAAAGCAACTTACCGAGAAAGAAAAAATGTTGGCTGGCAAAGCATATCAAGCTGGCGATAACGAATTAGCTAACGATAGGCTAAAAGCACGTGAAATTGTTTTCGAATTCAACAATCTGCCTCCGAAGCAAATTAAACAACGCAAACAGCTCATCAAAAAACTATTCGGCAAAACCGAAACCATGTTTTACCTAGAGCCTCCTTTTCGTTGCGATTATGGCTACAACATCGAAATTGGTGACCATTTCTACAGTAATTTCAATCTTACCATTTTAGACTGCGCCAAAGTTTCCATCGGACATCATGTTTTTATTGGTCCAAATGTGGCTATTTACACGGCAGGCCATCCATTACACCAACATCTACGCGATCAAGAGCATGAATGGGCGCAACCTATTACTATTGGCGATAGCGTTTGGCTGGGAGGAAACGTAGTTATTAACCCTGGCGTTACTATTGGCAGCAATGTAGTTATTGGCTCTGGTAGCGTAGTAACTAAAGATATTCCTGATAATGTTTTTGCTGCTGGTAATCCATGCAAAGTAATTAGAGAAATTACTGATGCAGACAAAGACTTTTATTACAAGAATTTTAAACTAGGCGAATAACAAAACTTACATCATAAAAATAAGACTCACGAAGTTGATGAAACTTCTTAAGTCTCTCAAAATACCAGCATGAATCCCCAGATAGAAAAAATAAACCAAGAAGCTGCTCATCTAAAATCGCAAATTGTTAATCACAAAGTGTACACTCAAATTAGTGATCTACCAGCGCTTCGCATCTTCATGGAGCATCATATCTACGCCGTTTGGGATTTCATGTCACTTTTGAAAGCCTTACAAATTAACCTTACCTGCACTACGTTGCCTTGGTTTCCAGTAGGCAATGCCAAAACCCGTCAGCTTATTAATGAAATTGTAGCAGGTGAAGAATCAGATTTGGATGCAGAAGGCGGTATCAAAAGTCATTTCGAGCTGTATTTAGATGCCATGGAGCAAGTTGGTGCAAATACCAAACCTATTTCAACCTTCATCGGTGCTTTACAAAAAGGAGCTACTTTTCAGGAAGCTTATGCAAAAGCTGAGGTTGCGTTAGCTGCTCAGCAATTCATGGACAGCACTTTTGCAGTAATCAACGCTGGTAAAAACCATGCTACCGCAGCCGCGTTTACTTTCGGCAGGGAAGATTTGATTCCAAATATGTTCCACACCATGGTGAACGATTTGAATAGCAAGCATCCCGCTCAGGTAACTATTTTCAAATATTACCTAGATAGACACATCGAAGTAGATGGCGACCATCACAGTCATTTAGCCTTAACCATGACTAGCGAACTCTGTGGAAGTGAAGATAGTGCTTGGAACGAAGCTGCCGAAGTAGTAAAACAAGCTTTGCAACAAAGAATAAACTTGTGGGATGCAGCACTTCTAGAAATTGAACAATTAAGCGAAACCGCAATTTTGCATCAAGTCTAAATATTTGACTTCTAACATAATTAGGTTATCTTCATTTTAAGATTAACCTTTTTATGAGCCAAACCAATTCTAGCAAATCTATCAAAACTGGACTGTATGCCGCTGTTGTGGTTTTCTTAGCCTACACCATGATTTTTGGCTTTAGAAAAACTTTCACCGTAGCCACTTTCGATGGTTTAACCGTTGCAGGTTATAGCTACAAAACGGTTTTGGTCATCAGCCAAATGTTGGGTTACTTATTGGCTAAGTTCTACGGCATCAAATATATTTCTGAGCTAAAGCGAACGGGCAGAGGAAAAATTATTCTGATACTGACAGGCATTTCTTGGTTGAGTTGGTTGTTTTTCGCTGTGATTCCAATGCCTTATAATATTGTCTTTCTATTTATAAACGGTTTCCCGCTGGGTATGCTTTGGGGCGTGGTATTTTCTTATGTCGAAGGTAGAAGAAGTACTGATTTTATTGGTGCAACCTTGGCGGTGAGTTTCATTTTTGCTTCTGGTTTTGTAAAATCTGTGGGTGCTTGGCTGATGGCTAATTTCGGAATTTCTGAGCTTTGGATGCCTTTTTATACAGGCTTAGTTTTTTGTATTCCGCTAGCATTATTCGTATTTCTGATGGAAAAAATTCCGCAGCCGGATGAGGAGGACATCAAATTTAGAACGCAAAGAGTAGCCATGACCGCTGCCGATAGAAAGAAATTCATCAAAGATTTTCTTGGTGGCATCATTGCCTGCGTTGTCATTTATTGCTTTGCTACTATTTTTAGAGACATCAGAGATAATTTTAGTGCCGAGATGTGGAAGGAAATGGGATTTTTTAATCAACCTGCTATCTTTTCTAAAACCGAAACACCCATTACCGTTATTGTTTTGGTGCTCATTGGTAGCATGGTGATGATTAAAAATAACTTCGTGGCTTTAAAAACTGCCCATTGGTTTATCATCTTAGGCTTTGTTTTAGCGGGTTCTTGTACGCTACTTTTCAAAAGTAATCACCTTAGTCCAATTGCTTGGATGACTTTAGTTGGCTTGGGCTTGTACATGGTTTACATTCCTTTTAACGCTATTTTCTTCGACCGTTTGATTTCCACCTTTAAATACGCCAGCAACGTAGGTTTTCTCATTTACATTGCCGATGCTTTTGGTTACGTAGGCAGTATTGGTGTATTACTCAGCAAAGAAATTTTCAAAGTAAAACTGAATTGGGTTACTTTCTTTTCGAGCAGTGTGATAATATTGTCAGTGGTTGGCGTCCTGCTTACTTTTTATTCGCTGTATTACTTTTCTAGGAAGTATAGGAAGATGATTGAAAATTAAAGGGTATTAATTGCTCTTTGGGATTTACTTTAAAGGCACATGCTACAGGCTTGCGCCAGCATGGGTTCGACATTACAAATGTCGAACAGCGAAAAAAGAATATAACTAGCTAGCTAATTTTGGATTAAAAATCCAATGTTAATCAAATCGGGATTACAAATCCCGACTAGCAAAAACAAGAAGACAGGTTTTATAAAAAAGATTACTTTCACTTCTCCTCAGAAAGACGTTAATACACACGTCATTGCAAGTTTGCGAAGCAATCTTAAAGCAAATTAAAGCTGCTCTTATCCTGTCTTTAGTGTTATCTCCATGCCGCTCTACATTTCCCCTCTTAAGAACTATGATCGACAACCACTTTCCACTCCCCATCAATCTTTCTCAACAACAAAGTAAAAAAACCTTTTGGCTCGTCTTTCTCTCTTTTCAAATTCCAACTACCTAGAACAAAGGCTCTATCTTTTGCCAAGAACTCCACTTTCTTAATCCCAAAAGTTAAAAAGCCCATCGCACTTTTATCAGGGTAACCCTTCTTGTAATTATCCAAAGTTTTTTGCCAACCGTAGGTTGGTCCGTTTTTGCCGACAAACAAAAGGCTATCACTTTTCCAGTAACCTTGCATATAGTTTTCCATATCACCTTTATTCCAACCTTGGCGTTGATTTTCTAACACCTTTAAAATGGCAGCTTTATCTTGGGTGGTTTGAGCCATCAAAGTATTTGCGCAAATAACTAATAGTAGTAATATAATTTTTCTCATCAGCTTCGTTTAATTCAAAATCTAGATTAAATTAGGTTTTTAATACTATCTCACCAAATGGAGAAAAAAGAAAACGCTTTTAGATTCGATAAAATGAGCTTCCTTATCGCTGTAGTTATATTTATCATCGAAGTTTTAATTGCACTGTACATTACCGACAACTTTATACGTCCTTACGTTGGCGATGTTCTGGTAGTTATTTTAATTTATTATTTCGCCAAAGCTTTTGTAAATATTGGGATTTGGCCATTAGCCATTGCTACACTTTTATTCTCTTACTTGATAGAGACGCTACAATATTTCCAGTTTGTGAAACTGATAGGTTTGGGAGATAATAAGCTCGCAAACATCGTCATTGGAAATTATTTCGCTTGGGAAGATATGATAGCTTACACAATTGGAATAACTATTGTTGTTTTTATAGAAACGTATTTTATAAAACGCAAAACCACCGTCCATGAACGACTTCTATGAAAAATTCAGGCAAAGAGAACAGTTTGAACAACACCCAGAGGCGATAGCCGACCATCTAGACAAATATTACAAATCTGAAGAGATTACCGTTTTCCACGAAATACTCTCTCCAGATATACACTTAGATGTTTATTTCGTACAATCCGAAAAACACAATTTCAATATCTTACTCACTGCCGGAATGAGTACGTTGGAAATGACCGTTCCAAATGCAGTAGACAACCCAAAGGAGTACCAATTTGCAGAGCTGATGTTATTAATTCCAAAATCAGTAACATTTAGCAAAGTAACTGGAGATCATCCTAACGATTGGCTCATTGCGATGCTGAAAGAAACTGCTCGTTTTCCGCACCATTACGATACTTGGCTATCTATTGGGCACACATTACAAGCTACCGCAGACATGGAACCGTATGCCGAAAACACCAATTACACTGGTGTTGTGATTTTGCCTTCGGTAACTTTTGATGAAGAATTTACTTCGGTACAAGCAGAAGAAAACCTAATCAACATCTATTCTGTTTTTCCATTGTATGCCGATGAAATGAACTACAAAATAGAAAATGGATACAACGCACTTTTGGATAAATTGATTGAAAAAAATGCGCAGGAAATTTTCGACGATAACAGAGTAAATTTACTAGTCTAAATTAAATGCAATGGCCAACTCAGAATGAAAACCAGTTTCAAAATATTAGCAGGTGCTTTAGTGCTTTTCGGCATCATTACTTTTGCAAGCTCAAGTTTACATTACAATGCAGACGGTGCCGACCAGTACGGTTTTCCATTTAACTTTTACACCAAAGTAAGTGGTTACAATATAGAAACGCAACAGGGTGGTACCGCTATAAACTTTGACTTTTTTGCACTTCTTGTAGATGTATTATTAGCCTTGGTTGTCAGCACGCTTATTTACAAGATTACCACTAAGTATATCTCAAGCACTACAAAACATAAACACTAAATTCTGGTTCTTATATCAGCACATAACCAAAAAATCTAAATGAAAAAGAACATATATCTCACCTCTCTTTTACTTACCATCTTCTCGTTTGCTATGGCTCAAACTACCAAAAGCGATATTCTATCTTATTTCAAAGGCAAATCGCTAAGCGAAGCAAAAGCTATTCTAATTAAGCAAAGCAAAGATTTAGAAAGTGTGATTAAACTTGCCTCCACCTCTATTAGCATCACACCAGGTAATTCAAATACTAACGAAACTAAAACAACAGATAAGTTCAACAGCTCGCCGAAAAATATGATTATCAAAAGTTTTAGTGAGGCTTTAGCTGTGCTTTCTTTTAACCAAAAAGTGATTTACCCAAATACCGATTTAAATATACGCTATGGCATAGATGCGGTAGTTTATCGCGTTAAAGATTACGATGATTATAAGTTTCCTGCACCAACCTTGAAGTTAAAAAAGGTTTACTATCAAGATGGCACTACAGCCAATTTCGATAAACAACTTTATGGCCAAAGCGATGAAACCACCGACGAAATTAAGGGCACAAAGTGGATTGACAGCCTTGCTTTAGAGGCAAGTTATCATTACCCAGAAGCTATGCCTGTAATTAATTTAAGTACCAACCGCCCACTGCAGCAGTTAGCGCTTGGCAAAATACAGCTGGTTTCTTTGGAAGACGGTACTGCCGTTTTAAAAATATCGCCAGAGCTAAAAGATAAAATCTTAAAGGTGGAGGGCATCAATGCGGCTGGCAAAGCGATAGACCAAAGTGGTTCTTCCTCATCTAGCAACTCTTCTAATTATTCGGTAGCATTTTTAACGCAATACCTAAACGCCGGCAAAACCGCCATAGAAAAAATTGACAAGGGCCACTACAAAAATACTGATGAACTAGCCGACGACCTTTACGAGAGAATTCCGAAAAGCGATAATGAAAAACCAGAAAATTTAGTAAATGCAACCTACAGTTTCAGAGGCGACTTGATGCAAATCAACATCTTCTTAAAGCCCGAAAAAAGCGCTATAAATAACTATGGTTTCGTTATCAAAAACAATGCAAAATATGTAGACGGTTTAGGCGTAGCGTACAATAAAAACAATCTGGCAGGCATTTTAGATAAAGATGGCAAATGGATAGTACCAGCAAATCAAAAGGAACTATCTCACTATAAAGGCCCTTACTATTTTGGCGAAGTAATGGAAGATGGCTATCGTGCTATCCTGTGGTTGGATAAAGCCAATCAAAAATTAGTACCTTTTAAATATCGTTTTTATAAAAATGATGTGATGTTAGAGAGGTATTATGCTATTGAAGATGGTGTAAACGGACCAAAAGGTTTAATAGAAATTGCAACAAACAAAGTGGTGATTGAACCTACATTGAGCAACATTAGCGATAAAGGAAACTACATCGTACTCACTTCTAGAGATGAAATGAATACCATCGTTAATCAAGATTTGAAAAAAGTTTTAGCAGTAAAAGGTTATAATTACAAAGTTCATGGCAATTTTATCTTCCATAGCAAGCCTTACACTTCTACAGAAAAATTTGCAGATTACATTACGCTAAGCGATACGCAAGACATTTATAATGCCGAAGGTCAGAAAATAAATAAAGAACCTTATGTGGTAAGCACTTACGACTTTTTTGGTATAGACAGTTTATTGCTGGTTAAAAATAAATTAGGCAAAAGGTTGTTCATCAATACCAAAGGCGATGTGGTGATAGATGGTTCAAAATACAAAGATGTGGAGCCTTTTTCTAATGGACTTGCTCCAGTGAGAAATACTGATGGCAAGTGGGGCTACATCAATTCGAAAGGCGTTACGGTAATTCCTTTTATGTACAACGAAGCCAAGAACTTTTCTAAAATTAGCGCCATGGTTAGAACCGAAAATGGCTATCAACTCATTGACCATAACAACAAGGTAATTAAGACGTTTAACGAGGGTTTTTCGAGTTATAGCATTAAAAAAGACGCTGACAATTTGGAATATAGAAATTACAATAGAAAAACTTACAACTCTAAAGGCGAAGTTGTTAAAGATTAAGTAGACAGGCTAATTTTCCACGCCGGTGTTTTTTTTATCATAAGGGCTTAAAATTTGAAAAGGCTTTGCACTGCTTATCGGTTACAGCAGCCTGCTAAACGCTTTACTCGCCCAATAAAAATGGGCTCTTGCTCGCTCAATGTCATTAAGTTAAGCGTTGGCGGGGACGCCAACGCTTGAGATTTCCCATGTTGGCGTCCCCGCCAACGTGTTAATAACCCTTAACTTAATAACATTGCTTGCTCGCTTATATCAGGTTTATTTAACAAAACAAATACTACTATTCATCATTGCCAAGCGCAAAGCAGTGACAGCCTTTTAACGTCTGTTGGGTTTAGAAAAACTGAGGGGTTTTGCACTAGGGATTGTAAGGGTTTAGTGCCGTTTTTCACGGTACCGAAGCGTAGCGTAGCCCTGCAAAGCCCGACCCTTGCGTAGCTTGGGGAGCGCCCAAATCAGTTGACAGTTTTCAATTTTCAGTTGGCAGTTTTTAATATTCGCTTTAGTCCTTATTCTTTGTTCCTTTCTCTTTAATCCAACTCAAATATGACATACACCTTAAAATACTCCATTGCTAAACCTTTACCTTAGTTGATACGTTAGAGCGTTAAGAAAGTTAATTATTGTGCAGAGCGATATATGAAAGGTTACCAATTTTCTAAGTTTTTACCTAATGAGTTGCCCAAAGGCGGTTTTGAGGAGTTGCTAAAGTTATTTACGCAATTGCTAAACTATACCGCAGGCGATGCGGGCGAAGCTTTGGCTTGGATGAACGAGCTAGACAAGCAGTACAAGTTTACCAATAACGAGTACGGCATGGGCGATTTTATGGATGATCTGAAAGAAAAAGGCTACATCAAAGAAGAAGGCGGCGAAACCAAGATTACGGCAAAAACAGAGCAAACTATCCGTCAATCGGCTTTGGAAGAGATTTTTGGCAAGCTAAAAAAAGCGGGAAAAGGCAATCACAATAGTAACATTTCTGGCATTGGCGAAGAGAAAAATGCCGATAGACGCGAGTACAATTTTGGCGACAGTTTAGACCAAATTGACATGACAGCTTCTATCCAAAATGCACAAATTAACCATGGCATTGGCGATTTTACACTGACAGACAGAGATTTAGAAGTAGAGGAAAAAGATTATAAAACCTTAACTTCTACGGTGTTGATGATTGACATTTCGCACTCGATGATTTTATACGGTGAAGACCGAATTACACCAGCCAAGAAAACGGCAATGGCTTTGGCAGAGCTGATTAAAACCAAATATCCGAAAGACACGTTGGACATTGTAGTTTTTGGTAACGACGCTTGGCCAATTACCATTAAAGATTTGCCTTATTTACAGGTTGGTCCCTACCACACCAATACGTTTGCAGGATTGGAGCTGGCGGCAGACTTACTGCGCAGGCGCAAAACGCATAACAAACAAATTTTTATGATTACTGATGGCAAGCCTACTTGCTTGAAAGAAAATGGCAGGTATTATAAAAACAGCATCGGACTGGATAGAAAAGTAATTGGAAAAACGCTGAACATGGCGGCGCAGTGCAAGCGGTTAAACATTCCTATCACCACGTTTATGATTGCTAAAGACCCCTACCTACAACAGTTTGTAAGGCAGTTTACAGAAGTGAACGGCGGTAGGGCTTTTTACAGTTCGTTAAATGGCTTGGGCGAATACATTTTTGAAGATTACATTAAGAATAGAAGAAAAACAGTGAGGTAGTCAGTAAAGCTGATAGTCCGAAAGACGGAAAAGATATTACGCTTTAAACTTACGGACTTCACTGACTTTACAGACTTCCCGACTAAATAAAACATATGCAAGCAACAACACTAGGCGAATTAAAAGCAACATCATATCAATCCTTAAGCGTTAAAGACGAGCTGAGGAAGAATTTAATTAAACAACTACAAAATAAGGAAGCGGGTTTCGAAGGAATTTTAGGTTACGATGATACGGTAATTCCTGAATTACAGACTGCGATTTTGGCTCGCCATAACGTGCTGCTTTTAGGTTTACGTGGACAGGCGAAAACCCGTATTGCCCGTTTAATGGTAAACCTGTTGGACGAATACATTCCGTACATTGCTGGTAGTGAAATTTTTGATGACCCACTGAATCCAATTTCGTGGTTTGGCAGAAATGAAATTGAAACCAAAGGCGATGATACGCAGATTGCTTGGCTACATCGCAGCCAACGCTACACCGAGAAATTAGCTACACCAGATGTAACCGTGGCCGATTTAATTGGTGACGTTGACCCTATTAAAGCCGCAAACCTAAAATTGACTTATAACGATGAACGTGTAATCCATTTTGGTTTAATTCCGAGGGCGCACCGCAGCATTTTCGTAATTAACGAATTGCCCGATTTACAGGCCCGCATCCAAGTGGCGTTGTTTAATATGCTGCAGGAAAAAGATATCCAAATACGTGGTTTTAAATTACGTTTGCCTTTGGACATTCAATTTGTGTTTACGGCTAACCCAGAAGATTATACCAATCGCGGTAGCATTGTAACACCATTAAAAGATAGAATTGAAAGTCAGATTTTAACGCATTATCCAAAGTCTATCGAGATTTCTAGAAAAATTACTTTCCAAGAAGCGAAGTTGACAGATGAGCAACGCCTAATTGAAGCGGATGGCTTAGTAAAAGATTTGGTAGAGCAAGTGGCTTTTGAAGCTCGAAAAAGTGAATACATTGACCAAAAGTCAGGTGTTTCTGCTCGTTTGACTATCTCTGCTTTCGAGAATTTAATTAGTAACGCAGAGCGAAGAATGTTGGTGAGCAGAGAGAAATCAACCTTTGTGCGTATCTCTGACTTTAGTGGAATTATTCCGGCAGTGACAGGAAAAATTGAGCTGGTTTACGAAGGCGAATTGGAAGGGCCAGCAAAAGTAGCACATACCTTAATTGGCAAAGCAATAAAGCATTTGTTTGCGAGGTATTTTCCAGACCCTACGAGAGCAAAGAAAAGCAAAACTGCCAATCCATACACTGAAATTACCGAATGGTTTACCGAAGGCAACACCATTGATGTTGATGACAACCTTACCTTGGTTAATTACAAAAAAGAACTGCAAAAGGTAAATGGTTTGGAAGCTTTGGTGAAGAAATTTCATCCTAAACTAAGCGAAAACCAAACTTTATTGTTAATGGAGTTTGTGTTGCACGGTTTATCTGAGTTTTCTCAATTGAATAAAAACTACTTAAACGGTGGCTTTGGATTTTCTGATATGTTTGATAGTCTGTTCAATGCCGATTTAACGGATGACGACGAGGATTTTGGGTAGCTAATAATCACGTCATTTCGACCTTGTGGAGAAATCTTTGAAATGGGTTAAAAAAGTTTAAAGATTTCTCAGTTTCGCTGCGCTTCAGTCGAAATGACTAGAGGTCAATAAGACTTACGAAGTTTTCGAAACTTCGTAAGTCTGAAAAAAGCAAACCATGAAACAAATCCCCAAAACAAACATCTAACAAAAACACATTAACTTTACACCCCAAACATGGGAAGAACAGGATTTTTAACAATACTTTGTCTAATTGTTATTCTATTAGACATTTACTGCTATAAGGCGATCATCAGCGTTTTCAAAAATTGGAAACCACAAACCAAAAAGATTTTTACCTACACTTGGTGGAGCATCAATTCTTTATTGATTATTGGTGTTTTCTGCGCCATCTACCTAAATCTATTTTTAACCGCAAGAGCAGTTATTCTAGTCGCCTTTTTCTTAATTAGTACAGGTAAATTGGTGATGCTGCCATTTTTATTAGTAGACGATTTAAGAAGGTTTGGCATTAAGTTCTTCAGATTGTTAAAGCGTAAACAACCTGCAGAAGCCGCCAAAGAAACGGTAGCAGGCGAGCCCATTAGTCGTTCTTCTTTTTTAGTGAAAGCTGGTTTAATTGCTGGTGCCGTGCCTTTAAGTTCTTTAAGCTGGGGCATCATTTCTGGTGCTTATGATTATCAGATTAGACGAGTAAATTTAAAATTACCAAATTTACCAAGAGCTTTCGACGGCATTACTTTAGCACAAATCACAGATATCCACTCGGGAAGTTTCTACAACAAAACCGCAGTAAAAGGTGGTGTAGATATGCTAATGGCCGAGAAACCAGATTTAGTTTTCTTCACAGGAGATTTGGTGAACAACCTCACCAGCGAACTCAAAGATTATCAAGATATTTTTAGCAAAGTTTCCGCACCATTAGGTGTCTATTCTGTATTGGGCAACCACGATTACGGCGACTACCATTTTGGCAAAGAAACTTCACCTGCAAAAGTGAAAAATCTACAAGATATGGTAGCTTCTCATAAAATTATGGGTTGGGATTTGTTGATGAACGAGCACAGACGCATTAAAGTTGGTGGTGAAGAAATCGGTATTCTAGGCATTGAAAACTGGGGTATGGGCCGTTTCCCAAAATATGGAAAAATGGAGCTAGCGCATCAAGGCACTCAAGATTTGCCTGTTAAATTGCTACTATCTCACGATCCAACACACTGGCGTGGTGAAGTTTTAGAAAAGTATAAAGACATAGATGTAGCTTTTGCTGGCCACACACACGGCATGCAATTTGGCTTAAGATTAAAAGAAATGCAATGGAGTCCAGTGCAATATATTTATAAAGAGTGGGCTGGCTTATACCAAGAACAGCAGCAACAATTGTATGTTAATGTAGGTTATGGCTTTTTAGGTTATCCAGGGCGTGTTGGTATTTTGCCAGAAATCACGATATTTACGTTAAGCAGAGCTTAGAAATTTTGAATGAAAAATGATAAAGTGATAAAATAGACACATCGCAACATTCTATCATTCAAAAATTAATCATTCAATCATTTCAATGCGCAAACTAGGTACATCCATCTTAGATTTTTTGCTGTTCAGCAATTTTTTTATTGCTATTTGTGCAGTTGCCCAAGGTCTGGTTACCTATCATTTATTGGGAGCAAAACCCAGTGAACATGTACTTGCTTTCTTATTTTTCTCTACCTTACTCATTTATAATTTAGCGGTATTATTATCCAAACCTAAAGAACCTCAGAAGTCGCCTTTTAAGAGGGTTAGATGGATTTTTGCTCATCATAGACTAACTATATCAACCACATTAATTTCGGCACTTTGCCTCATCCCCTTAGGTTTATTATATTTAAGTTTCGAATCCAAGTTGTTAATGATATTTGTAGGCTTGTTAGCTGTAGCTTATAATATTCCATTTTTAACACTTAACAATAAAAAAATAGGATTAAGAAACATTCCTGGAATAAAGCTATTCCTGATTGCTTTTGTTTGGGCTAGCAGTTGCGTGTTACTTCCAATTGTTGAGCTAGAGAGTATGCATCAAATACAAGTACCTTTGAGTGAAACGGTATTATTGGTAGCTAAAAGATTTCTATTCGTTTGTGCGATTACTGTTCCTTTTGATATTAGAGATTTATTCCAAGATAAATTATACGAGCTAAAGACTATACCTGTAGTATTAGGCGAAAAAAAAGCCTGGATTTTCTGCCAGGCTTTGTTAGCAATCTGTTTATTGCTACTTATTTTATTTACAAAAACTATCAATCTTGACGTAATTGCTTTAGCGTTAACCCTTCTGCTTACAGGCTGGCTTATCTTTAAGTCTAACTTTAAAAAAAATGAATATTACTATTTCTTTTATTTAGACGGAACGATGCTATTGCAATTTGTAATGTTGGTTCTTTTTGGTTGGTTAGGAACGTTTATTTAAGCATTATCGTCATTTCGACTGAAGCACAGCGAAATGGAGAAATCTTTGAATTTAAATACACCCCACTGCCAACCATGCCTTAAAAGATTTCTCCACAAGGTCGAAATGACGCGACTGTTAACGTTCGTAAATTATCTAACCTACCACATTAAACCGATAACCAACGCCTCTTACTGTTTGCAACAACTGCGGATTATCTGGATTAACTTCAATTTTCTTACGTAAACGTACAATGTGCATATCCAATGTACGGGTGTTCACGTCAGAATTGTAGCCCCAAACCTCCAGCATCAAATCTTCTCTGCTAATTACTTGATTTGGATTGCGTAAGAAATACAACAAAATTCTGTTTTCCAGAATAGTCAATTCTATTTTCTTACCATCACGGAATAAGGTGTGGATATTTGGATGATGCTCCATGTTGCCAAAACGATGAATTTCTGACTTATCGCTGTTTAACAAAAACTTGACTTTGCTTTCTAGCATAGCCACCAAAACATCCATACCAAAAGGTTTGGTTACATAATCAGATGCGCCAAATTGATAAGCGTCAATCTTATCTACGTCTTGCGCTTTGGCGGTCATCATAATTACTAACCCTTCGAAACCTTGCTTACGAACTTCTTCACAAACTTCAGAACCTTCTTTTCCAGGCAGCATCCAGTCTAACAATACAATATCTGGCTTTTCTGTGGTAATGGTCTGAATGGCGCTAATGCCATCTGCTTCTTCTAAAACCTGATAACCCTCGCTTTTTAAACGCATTACGGTTAAGAAACGCAGGTTTTCATCATCCTCAACAACTAATATTTTAATATCTTTTGACATAAGTTTTAAATTTTGAATGATTGAATTTTGAATGAGTAAATTTTTAGCTCAAACCAACATACTTCAATTCTATCTATCATTCATTAGTTAATATTCAATCATTTTGTCCTTTACTCATTTTATCATTGAATAAAAGGCAATACTATTTTAAATTCTGTTCCTTTATTTACCACGCTGCGAACACTAATTTCGCCTTTCATAAAATTAACAAGTTCCTTACAAAAAGCCAAACCTAAGCCTACACTTCCTGCTTGGTTATATTGGTTTTGTATGCGATAAAACTTCTTAAAGATATTATTTAATTCTGAAGCTGGAATACCAATACCAGCATCTTTAAAACGTAAAACAATTTTATCTTTAATTAAACGAGCTGTAATGTGCAATTGTTTTTTATCTGAGGGCGAATACTTATAAGCATTTTCTGCCAAGTTGTCGAACAGGCTACCCAACAACACTGGGTCAGTTACAAAATGAGTTAAATCCGTTACTTCGTAAGTCAATTTAAAGTCGGGATGTTTTAATTGATGAACATCGATGGTACTTTCTATAAACTCCACAATATTTATCCTATCCTCATTTAACTTAATTGCTTTATTTTCGATTTGGGTAAAAGCCAACAATTTATTCATTAAACCATTCAGCTTATCCGCTTCTTCATCCAATATTTTACCATAAAGCTTTTGCTCTCTTTCCGAAATACTAGCCGCACTTTTGATATTATTCCCTGCGATTTTAATTACACTTACTGGTGTTTTAAACTCATGGGTTAAATTGGTAATGAAATCATATTGCAGCTTAAACATCTTATGGTTAATGTTCAGGTTACGATAAATTAAAAAAGCTACCAAAAGTAACAAGCCATAAAAAATTAATATCAGTGCTGCTATCGGGAAAAAGTAACTAAAAATCTCCTTCTTGATGAAAGACTTAGCAGAAATGAAATATAATTTATACGCAGAAAAAGGACCTCCCAGTGTGATTTCTCCAGTTACATATTCTGATGATGTTTCCAATGGATCGTAGGTTACGGGCTCTATACGCACAGACTGATAAAGCAGTGACCGATTGTTCTTGATCTTGATTTTCATCGGATCTAACTCAAAAGAAAGCATATCCTGTTGGTAAACTGGTTCAGACGGCAACTTTTTGCTAATCATCTGTTTATACACTTTTAAATCTTCAAACCTTGGAATATTGAAGTAATCAATTCTATTTGGTTTGATATTGGAAAAATTACTGAACAAATCCTCTTGCGTAGGAACTCTTGTAGTATCTAGCTTATGAACAAAAGTGTACAATTTCAGTGCAAGCTCATTAAAATTCTCTAAGGTTGTATTGCTTGGAGTCGAGTTGGCACCAAAAATTTTTACCGAATCAGCTGGAATGTACGTGCCAAATTGATACACGCTTTTCATGCCGGCAGAGAAGTTACCCACGTTTAAGCCATTCTCTTCGTATCGGGCATTACGTACCTCCGCATCGAAAAAAACCACTCGTTTTATAAAAGGGTATTTCAATAAAATCGTATCAACAAATTTGGCTGCGGTTGTAGAATCCAGATAGCCGTTGTAGTAGGAAATCTCCGGCAGCTTATTCAAAAAGAAATCATTGTAAGGCTTGATACTCTCTTCCAACACATTCGTTTTTGCAGATACAAAATCGCCTTCTATCTTCTTCTTACTAAAATTGAAAGCTAAAAACAGTGAAAGGATAAATAGGACTGAAATTAAACCGATGAAAGTAACAATTAAGGAGAAATTTTTACGGTAACCACTTTCTTTTACAGATTCCTTTGGCATAGTTTAGCGCTTTCTAAGGTTATCTTGCAAGAAAAGTTCTAAAGCTGCATAAGACTTTTTCCTAGCTTCTTCCCTATTCAACACAGATTTGCTTTCTTCTTTCTCTAGATAAGTTACCGGCGAATTCAGTTTTTTAAGTTCTTTAACAAACTGCACAGCATCGTTTCCGTTAATTCTTGGATCTTTAGAATTTTGGGTAATGAAGATTGGAATTTTAACTTTATCCGCATGGAAAACTGGCGAGGCCTGTCTCATGTACTCTGCATCTTTATCTGGATTACCCACCATTTCGTAAAACATCTGTAAGTTAGACGTTAAGAACGGAGGTATTGTTTTCAAATAACTAAAAAGATTAAGTACGCCTGCACTAGAACCAGCACACTTATACATTTTTGGATTAGCCACAGCGCTGTTAATGGCTACTAAACCACCAAAACCATAGCCGTAAATTGCCACACGTTGCGGATCAGCGATTTTCTGGTCAATCAACCATTGCACTCCAGCATCTACATCTTTTTGGATTTTCTGTCCCCATTCTTTGAAGCCCGAAGCATAAAACTCTTTGCCATAACCTGTGGACCCTCTGTAATTCACTTGAAGTACCGCATAACCCCTGTTCGCCAAAAACTGCACGTCAGAATTAAACCCCCAGCTGTTGCGCTGACCAGGGCCATTATGAGGCATCACCACTAATGGCAAATTCTCGGGATCTAAACCTAAAGGCAAAGTCAAATATCCATCTATTTTGAAACCGTCGGCAGTAACATAGCTAATTGGTTTCATTTCGCACATCTCATTTTCTTTGATAGAAGTATTAATGTCGCTTAGTTTCTTCAATGAATTGTTTTCGGCATAATACAGGTAATAAGCACCGGGACTACGGTCGGTAAATGTTCTAACTATAAAATGCTGTTCATTTTTATCATTATGGATAATCCTAGATTCGGCATCAGGAATTAACTTCTCTAAATTTCCAAATAACTTCTTTGCGTCGTCATTCAGGTAGTGTTTTTCTTTTTTCCAAGTTTCGTACACTACAAAATCCATTTTACCTCTACGCTTAGAATATTGTGCTTCAACTACATTCAAAGTATCATTGGCAAACAATACCTTTTTTTCATTACCGTTAATACAGTCAATTTCAATAAGGGCATTTTTGTCACGGTTTACGTTAGAAATTGCATAAACAGTATTGGGTTTGCTTTCAGAAAAAGCAACTGGCCACAAGGTTGTCTTAAAATTATTGGTAATGATTTTTTTGAAAGGCCTCATTTCATTCTCTCTGTACCAAAAAGACTCATTTACACCATCGCTAGAAATCGCCATGCGTAATTTACCTTTACTATCGGTAAGCCAGTTGGTAAAATTACCTGGATTTTTTGCAGCAATGGCCATCTGTCCATTTCTCACATTTAATCGATAAACATCAAAAACTGTAGAATCTCTTTTATTACTTGTTACGAGTAGAAATTTATCCTCTATGAGTTGGTCATCCAAAAGGCGTACCTTGCTTTTTTCATCAGCATTTAACAAGCGCTCTTCTGTTCCGTTTTTGTTAACGATATATAAATCTGTTTGAAACCTACTGTCGTCTTTTTCTTTATAATAGATTAACTCGTCATTACTTACCCAGCAATAGAAATGGATATTACGTTCTTCTAACTTAGAAACCTCGGTAGTTTTACCATCTTCTAAATCTTCTACTACTAAATGTTGTTTTTTGTCTTTAAGTGTAAGGTAAGATAAGTACTTGCCATTGGGTGATAGGCGATACAATGCTCTGTCCTGCGTTTTAAAGAAATCGTTAACAGGAATTTCCCGAACCTCCTTCTTTTGACTGCAGGCGAAAAGCACTAGCACCAATAACCATACACATTTTTTCACAGCAACCATCATATCACAAAATTACACAACACTATTACGGTTAAGCTATAAGCATTAACATTGTTACTTATCCTAAAATTTAAGTTAATATCAAATAAAACAAAAAATGGCGCTTGGTTAAAATACACAGCGTAACATTTAAAATACAGTGCGCTGTAATGCGTTATTTTAATTTGAATACGTAATTATAAGTTAAAAAAATTAATTTTAGCAAAGCTGCCGTTAGGTGATACTAATCTCTTGCCACTAATAACTGATTCCTAAAAAGATGAAACATTTTCTGCTTCTTTTAATCGCTTGTTGCCTGTCATCCACCATTTGGGCCCAAAACAATATGGAAGAAGCTTTAGCCTATCAATATTATCAGCAGGCTGATTATGAAAAAGCTGCTTCATTACTGGAAAAACTGTTTAACCGTACGAGAAACGATAATTATTTTGACTTATATTACACTTCTTTACTGAAAATTAAGAAGTACGATGAGGCGGAAACATTGGTGAAGAAACTAATCAAACAGGCGCCCCAAAAATTGAACTATCAAATTGCCTTGGGAAGGATTTATCAAGAGAATGGTAAAACCGCAGAGGCCAACAAAATTTATCATACTGCAATACAAAATATTTCAAAAAACGAGTTCCAATTTAGAGAGCTAGCCAATTCCTTTTACAGGTTTGAGGCTTATGACATGGCTGTAAACACTTTTTTACAGGGGAGAAAAGTATTGAATGATGAACAGATTTTTGCTTTCGAACTACTAAGCATCTATCGCTTTAAGAAAGATAAATCTTCATTAATTTCCGAATACCTTAATGCTTTGCCCGCCAATCCACAACTCTTACGAGAGGCGCAAAACATATTTTCGAATCTTTTCGAAAGCAATAGCGATTATCAGATCTTACAATCTGCTTTGCTTAAAAAAATTCAAAAAGACCCACAAAATGAAATTTTCACCGAGCTATTAATTTGGCAATTTATACAGCAACAAGAGTACGAAATGGCTCTTAGGCAGCTTATTGCCCAAGATAGACGCACTAAAACAGCGGCCAACTTATTGTTTAATACGGCTAATACTTTTGTAGCTAACAAAGCGTTTCCTACCGCAATTAAAGCCTATGAATACCTCATTACGAAAGGCACCGAAAGTGAATTCTACCTTCCTTCAAAGATTCAGTTGATTAATGCAAAATATGAGCTGGCTATGCAAGGTAAAACGGATCAAATTGCCATTAAGGCATTGGCCGATGAGTTTTCGCAGATCATTACGCAATATGGTATTAACAGTCAAACGGTTTTTGCGCTAAAGAAACTATCGTATTTACAAGCTTATTACCTCAATGATTTATCTGCTGCTGAAAAAACCTTAGAGCAGGCTTTGACAGTTCAGGGCTTACCAGCGATGGAAATTGGTCAGTTAAAAATAGATTTGGGCGACATTTATGTACTGAATAAACAACCTTGGGAGGCAGTACTGATTTACGAACAAGTCTCCAAGCAGTATGATAATTTACCGGTAGCGAGTGATGCCCGTTTCCGCTCGGCAAGGTTATCTTTTTACCAAGGGAACTTCAAGTTTGCAAAATTGCAAGCAGATGTGTTGAAAGCCTCTACCTCTCAATTAATGGCTAACGATGCATTAAATTTGAGCTTGTTGATTTCTGACAATCTCCAAAGTAAAAATGACAGCTTAGCGCTAATGATGTATGCAGATGCAGAAATGCTACAATTCATCAATAACCATACAGCAGCATTAAAAAAGTTAGATAGCATTGATATTACTTACCCTAAAAATAGTTTAGCAGATGATATCTTGATGGCCAAGGCTAAGATTTTCATTAAAAATAACGATTTCACTCAGGCAGAAACGAACCTCAAACAACTAGTTTCATTACATTTTACTAGCATTTGGATAGATGATGCCATCTTTATGCTTGCAGAACTTTATGAGGGAAAACTCAATAATTTAGAAGAAGCAAAGAAACTTTACCAACAGTTAATTACTGATTTTCCTGGGAGTATGCTCAATGCCGAAGCTAGAAAAAGATACCGAAATATACGTGGCGATAATTTAGGCACATAATGTATCTTTGCTGTATGTTATTATTTAACGTCACTGTCATTGTAGAAGAAGCTTCAGCAGCAGAATGGTTAGAATGGATGAAGGAAGTGCATATTCCTCAGGTAATGGAAACAGAGAGTTTTGTTTCTCATAGACTTTTGAAGATTGTGGATTCGCCAAACGAAGGAATAAGTTATTGTGTACAATTCATCGCAGAGAATGACACAAAATATCAATCTTTTTTATCTTCACACGAGAAACAATTTATCGCTGAGATATATGCCAAATTCCCTAATAAGTTGGTTGTATTTAGCACATTAATGGAATTTGTAGCATAAATTATGAACGTAGTAGAAACTCCAATAAAAGACCTGCTTATTTTTGAGCCTAACGTTTGGAAAGATAATAGAGGGTATTTTTACGAAAGCTTTAGCCAAAAAGTTTTTGAGAAAGCGGATATCAATGTAAGCTTTGTACAAGACAACCAATCATCTTCTCAAAAGGGAGCTTTGAGAGGTTTGCATGCACAGGCAAATCCATTCGCCCAAGGTAAGTTAGTAAGGGTAATACAAGGCCGTGTGATAGATGTTGCTGTTGATATCAGAAAAGATTCTGCTACTTACGGACAACATTTTGCTATTGAATTAAGTGGTGAAAATCACAAGCAATTATGGGTGCCTCCTGGTTTTCTTCATGGCTTTTTAACTTTAGAAGACGATACCATTTTCACTTACAAAGTAACCAACTACTATGATAAAGCTTCTGAAATTGGTGTATTATGGAACGACCCGACCTTAAATATTGATTGGGCTTCTTATTTAGATCCTAGCCACTTTTTATTATCAGATAAGGATTTAGTACTGACTGATTTTGATGCCTTCAAATCACCTTTTTAACCGACTGTCAGCTGCGTAAATTATAAAAGCCACAAATGCACAAATCAAATCTGTGTATCTGTGGCTTTTTATTTCGTATAGACTTACGAAGTTTAAATTTAACAGTATAAAAACTTAATAAGTCTTCAGGCCTTTAGGTTACTGCTTAATTAAATCGTATAGTTCATCTAATTTTGGAGAAAGCACGATTTCAATTCTACGATTTTTACTTCTACCATCAGCTGAAGTATTTTCTGCCAAAGGTTGATACTGTCCTTTACCAGTAGCCGTCATTCTTACACTCTCCACTTTTTGCTCTTCCGTAAGGAAACGAACCACTGAAGTAGAACGTAATACACTCAAATCCCAGTTATCTTTAATTTGACCCAAATTGTTGATGCGTTGCGAATCGGTATGACCTTCAACGGCAATGTTAATTTCTGGCTGTTGTTTCAAAACCTCTGCCAATTGTGTTAGCGCTTGTTTTCCTTTCTCATCGATAATGATACTCCCTGATGGAAACAATAACTTATCAGTTAGCGAAACATAAACCTTTCCATTCTTCACCTCTACAGTTAAACCATTTTTAGTGAAACCTAATAATGCTTGTTGTAGCTTAGCTCTAAGTTGGTTGGTAGCTTCATCACGTTTACGCAATACTTCTTCTACTTCTTTCAAACGCTTTTCACGTTTGGCTAAATCTCCGGTCAACTTGTTAATTTCAGAAGAACTGTTGCTTCTTAGTTTTGTATAATTTGCATCTAAATCAATGTATCTTTCATTAAGAGCAGTCAATTTACTGTTTAAGGATGCAGTATCTGTCTGTAAACGTTTAATGCGTTGCTCCAAACTTTCATTATTTGACTGTGATGTATTCCATCCAGCGTTTAATGAGTCCTGTTTTGCTAAAAGGCTTTTATATTTCTTTGTAGAAAGTACCACGCAAGAACTTAGTGTGGCTGCAACTAGAAAAAGAGCGATAAAAAGGTTCAATTTTTTCATTTGTGAGTATAGTTTTTATTATTGAGATACTGCTTTTCGTAAAAATATAATGAATGGCTGAATGATTTTGAAGGCATTTGTCAACTTATCCACAATATCATTTTTGTAAAAATCTTCTTCTTTTAAAGGATAGATAGAAATAAAGCTCTTCAATCTCAAATACTCAATCATTGGATGATCTATTTCATAACCTTTTGGAGCTTTCTTTAAAGTATCTTCTTTACTCAAAGAGAAAATAGCTTTGTAATCTTTATCATTAATCACCTCTAGGAATTCGTCTCCACTATAATCTATTTCCTCACGGATACTTTTTACGACCTTACTTTCTGGCATCCAAAAGCCCACTCCAAAAAAGCAATTTCCAGGTTCTAGGTGAAGGTAGTAAGCTGGGGTACTGGGGCCATAGCCTTTCACATCGAAGGCAATACCATAGTTCTTCTTGTAAGGATCTTTGTTCAAACTGAATCGAACATCTCTATAAATTCTCAGCAAGCACTTTTTGGGTTCGGTTTCTGCAGAAAACTCTGGATCTAATGCGGAAAGTTCTTTAATCAATGGAGCTGTCAAAGCAAACAGATCTAATTTGGCATCTTCGTACAGATGTTTATTTTTAGCAAACCATTCTCGGTTGTTATTCTCTACTAATTCTCTGAGGAAGTTGAAAGTCGATTTTTTAAGCATAAATTATCTCATCAGCAATTGCAGCCAATGTAGTAAATTAATAAGTATTTAAGGGAATTTTAAAAGTATTTAACAGCCAGGATTAGGCTACGTTTGGTGCGCTTTTTTTACGATAGCTAGTATACCAAACCATTCCTACAACTCCAGCTAATAGGAATGGAGCCGCTAATAAATACAAAACACCGGTGTTTAATCCCTTAGTTTGTGTATTGCCATTCTTAACACCCATTTCTGCATTTGCAGTACACATTGCACATTGTGCATTGGCTTCGGGCTGCAAAGCTACAACCATTAAAAAGAAAAGTAATAGGGTTAGTACTTTTTTCATGGATGTAAAAATACTAAGTTTTATTCTACAAAAGTAAATTAATGGACGTAATATGGCGAAATCATTACATATACAATCACACCAGTTATCGCTACATATAACCACATTGGAAAGGCAATTCTAGCAATCTTCCTATGTTTATCAAAACGTTGAGAAAGTGCCTTTACATACGTAATTAATACGAAAGGAATAATGATGATAGAAAGTAGGATATGTGTAATTAAGATAAAGTAATAGATATACTTTATTGCTCCCTCTCCTCCAAATTTCGTAGAATCGGAAGTCATGTGATAAGCTACGTACATTCCTAGAAATAGAACCGACAAAATGATGGCAAATTTCATTAAGCGCTCATGAAAAATACGTTTACCATTTTTGATCGCCCAAACTGCTACCATAAGAACCACTGCTGTTAAACCATTTATCGTCGCATATATTGGAGGTAAAAAGCTTAAAGGTTGAACATCATAGCCTAACTTTCTCAAGTTAACTCCGAACAAAATAGCCACAACTAGAGGAATAGTTATTGAAAGTATCCAAATCCATTTATTGTATTTCTGTTCTAATGTATTTTCCATCTTATTCATTATTGTTTGGTCAGTTTCATAACCAAAATATTGTCAACTGAGAGCTGTTAACTATCTGCCGTCTTTAATATTTCTTAATTCTTCGGCAATTTGAACCTTAATCTCGTCGTCTAGCTTAGAAAGTGCTTCCTTGTTGCTAGCCTCATAGAAGCCCCTAATTCTATGCTTTGTATCTAGTAGAATGATTTTATTGCTGTAGATAAATTTTCGTTCAGCTGGAGTACTTTGATTAACCGCATCTAACAATAAAGAACCTTTAACAAGTTTGTTTACAGTAGCGGTGTCGCCTCTTAAAATATCCCATTTTTTTGGTTCCGCAGACCATGTCTTAGAAAAATCAATTAATGCATTGGAATCATCTTGTTCATCAATACTCAAACTAGCTAAATGCACCATCTGATTTTTTTGATAAAGCTCACTGAACTCTCGCATCGCTTTTAAAGCCAATTTAGAACCCTCAGAGTTTACTTTGCTATAAAAAAGATTTAGCACAATAACCTTCCCTTTCCAGCTATCTAATGTAATTGTATCACCTTTTTGATTAGTCAGAGAGAAATCGTTTACAATATGGTAAACCGTATCAGGAACCTGTTTACCTCTTACCGAATGAAAAGTAGAAGCGACTACCTTGGGGCCAAAAATAGGCAGGGGTCTATATCTATTTTTACCTTGATCCTGTAGTAAATAATATAAAAATCCTGGCATCACTAATATGGCTGCCAGGATTAATACAGTTGAAATCTTTTTCTTGTTAGAACTTGCGTTCATTATTATTTATTTGGATAAACCGGATGCTCTTGAAAGTGATTTAGTAAATAACCTCCTTCAATTAACATCAATACGATGAAATAAATAATAAATATGAACACAATTGAGCAACAGATGATGAAGCTCTTCTTTTCAAATTTTAGGTGCATAAAAAATGCAACAATGTAATACGCCTTAATAAGAGTTAATATTACATAAAATGCGTACAATACAGGCCCTTTTTCTACGATATGCCAGTGGTGTACAAAGCCTAGAGCTACCAAGAACTCAATTGCTGTGATGAACAGAAGGATACCGAATACTTGCCAAATGCGCTTTACTCCCATGCCCTCGCCGTGTGCGTGAGCATCATGAGAATCTAATGTATGATCGTGGTTTGCCATTATCTTTAAAATTTTATTGGGTAATTAGATTAAATAGAAGAAGGTAAATACAAATACCCACACTAAATCTACAAAGTGCCAGTAAAGACCAACTTTTTCAATCATTAAATAGGTTCCTCTTTTCTCGAATGTATTATTTAATACCATAAACAAAATGATGATATTTAAAATGATACCTACCGTTACGTGGAAACCGTGGAAACCTGTAATGGTAAAGAATAAATTAGAGAACTGTAATGCAGCTGTATAAGAAATATCATTGGTAAAATACGGTTGTAAGGCTGCTGATATAGCCGCAGGATCTGTTAAACCTGTAGCTGGATTAGTTCCGAACCAAAACCCAATATGGTGTAAGTGAGTCCACTCCAATGCCTGACAGCCAACGAAAGCAATACCGCCTAAGATGGTCCATATCATCCATTTTACCACTTCCTTTTTAGAATTACGATGACCTGCTTCTACTGCTAGTACCATGGTAACTGAAGACATAATCAAAATAAATGTCATGATACCTACGAAAACCAAAGGTTGTCCGTGATCTGCTATGCCGGGGATAGATTGGAATATTTTATCCGCATCAATCCATGTTGGCTGTGCAAATTTCTGAGCACCGTAGTAGATTAAGAATGATGAAAATGTAAATGCGTCTGACACAAGGAAAAACCACATCATTACTTTACCATATTCTATCGACCATGGCTCACGACCACCTGACCACGGTGTGGTTTTAACTTCGTCTAATTTTGATAATGAATCCATTTAATAATTAGTATAATAGTTTGTTAAAAAATTAACTGTTCAAAAGTAAAAAAACATATAGATAAATCCATAAGATATCTATAAAATGCCAAAATATAGAAGTAATATCTTGGCGATATTCTGCAACTTCTTGCGATATGTTTTTATAGCTGCCGATTAAGCTGCTAAGTACGAATCCTAAACCTGCAACAATGTGTAGTAAGTGAAAACCTGATACCACATAAATCATCGAGATTGCTGCATTATTGTTTACTAAAACCGCACCTGTTTGGTATAGGCTAGTCCAACCTTGAAATTGCATTACACCGAAAACAATTCCTAAAATGAAAGTAACCCATAAAAACATACGTTGTTTACTTCTATTACCACTTTTCAAAGCCCTCGCTGCTAGAAATAGGCAAACGCTGCTAATTAGCAATGCACCTGTACTATAGGTAAAAACTTCTGGCAACACTAATCCGTGGCCTTTGCCCTTAGATGCCATAAAAACCAGATAATAACTGGTCCAACCACCAAACATAATGGTTGATGATACCACGAACAACCAAACTAAGAACTTCTTAGCTTTAAAGTTTACTGGTATATTTTCTTGTTGTAATGTACTCACCATCTTATACTACTAAATCAAACAATAAAATTAACTGTACCAAAGGGATGTAAAAAAAAGAACAGAACATCACTTTTTTGGCACTTGCAGTATCCATTTTAACTACCAGCTGATAAGCATACCAGCTAAATAATAAGCCTAATACCACAGAAGCTCCCGCAACATAATAACCTCCAAATCCGTAGAAAGTAGGTAATAAGCTCACCGGAATTAAAATTAAAGTTCCTACGAAAGTAAAAATTGCGCTGGTCTTATCTCTCTTCTTTGTAGGAAGCAGTCTAAATCCTGCTTTACTATAGTCTTCATCTAAAACCCAAGCAATTGACCAGAAATGAGGAAATTGCCATACAAATTGTATGGAGAATAAAATGATTGCAATTAAATAATCCATAGGCACGTAACCTACCGGAGAATGACCAATTGCCGCGATATAACCAATCAATGGAGGAAAAGCACCTGGTAATGCCCCAACAAAAACCGCAATAGGAGATTTTCTCTTTAGCGGCGTATAGGCAAATGCGTAAAGTAAAATAGAGAAAACAGAAATTAAACCTGTTTCTAAATTCAATTTACCAAGTAGCCAAGTACCCGCTATACCCATCACCAAACCAGAAACTAAGCCTTGTCCAGTAGTCATTCTACCGGCTGGCATAGGTCTATCTTTGGTTCTGGTCATCAACTTATCTAAATCAACCTCGATAATCTCATTAAAGCAATTTGCTGCTCCTGTAACTAAGAAACCACCAACAATCAGAATTAACCAGTTAGTCCAATTAATTTCATCGATAATAGCACGATCTACCTGTATCTTTGATCCTATCAAGAATGCAATAGATGCAGAAAACACCACCGTAAAAGTTAAGCGGAATTTGATGAGTTTCGAGAAATCAGAAAAAAACTGTTTCAATCTTTAATATTTATGTTGTTTTATAAGTTGTAGTTCTATAAACCAACAGGTATAAATAATATTGCAGGCTAAACATAATTGTTGAAAACAAGATATGTATCGCTTGTGCATAAGGTGGCAATCCTAAATATGATAACAAAAAGCCCGAAGCAATTTGCACCAAAAGTACTACCATTAAATAATTTGCAGTAACTAAAGGCCAAGCTTTCCCACTAAACCTATCAATTACCATCTTATAAACAATAAAATTGCTAATGCCTACCAAAATAGCTAAATCCCTGTGATAAGAGAAAACGTTTCCTATTTTAGAAACCCAAGTATTACGTCCATTATATTGTAATGATTTCGCAATACTATCTACCGCTTCCCTAACTTCTGTTCCTAAGATAATCTGTAAGATAGAAATGATAATGGTAAACAATAGAAAGCCTTTTAACCATGCAATGCGATACATAATAACCGAAGGCTCTTTGTGTAATTGCCTAGCATAATTATAGGTATAAATCGATATACCTAAAATCACTAAAGCCAAAAGCATATGTACGGTAACTACCCATTGTGTTAAATTAGTAGACACTACAATAGAACCTAACCAAGCTTGGTAACCTACTACGATGATATTTAACCAACTCAACACTATAATCCGCTTTGCGCTCTTCTTGTAAGCAAACGAATAAATTGCAGTTAGCAATAAAAATATACCTAGGATAGCTCCCGTAAGTCTATTTATATATTCCGTCCAGGTTTTTGCGGCATTAAACTCTTCATGCACTAAAATCGACTTGTCTTTTCTTAGACTATCAGCCAATTGGTGCTTGCCCATACTCTCCAAGTACTTAGCGAACTTCTCGTTCTTCTTCTTTCTACCTTCTACGTATTTGCTTTCGTAATCTGCAGGAAGTTGACTAGCGGAAGTTGGTGGGATGTACTGATCGAAACATTTAGGCCAGTCTGGACATCCCATTCCTGAACCTGTACTACGAACTACTCCCCCCGCCAAAATCACCACCAAAGTGGCAATAATGGTTATTAAATTTATTCTAATAAATCTATTTTCAGATTTAGCAATCATTGATATGTGATAGATTTATAAAAATAAGGTACCTGTAAATGTTTAAACACTTTGCAGATACCTTATTACATATTTTCGACAAAGTCTATATCAGTACTTAGTCTTGTACTGGCTTATTAACAGCTTCCCACTCTTTTTGTATACGCTCAGCTTCTTCGTTACCTTCAAAATCATGAGGTAAGTTAGAGCTCATTGTCTCAGAGAAAGGAGTTGTTTGAAGGATAAAATCTTGATCTGCTCCTGGCTTGCTATAATCATATGGCCAACGGTATACAGCTGGAATTTCTCCTGGCCAGTTACCGTGTAAGTGCTCAACTGGAGTAGTCCACTCTAAAGTATTAGCTTCCCAAGGATTTTGAGTTGCTTTTTTACCTCTAAAGATAGAATAGAAGAAGTTAAACAAGAACGCTACTTGAGCTAGTGCTGCGATAATAGCAGACCAAGTTACAAATACGTTAACAGTTAACCATTTGTTCATGAATTCAAACTCAGTAAATGCATAGTAACGACGAGGTACACCATCTAAACCTAAGAAGTGAAGAGGGAAGAATACCAAGTAAGCACAGATGAAAGTTAACCAAAAGTGTAAATAAGCTAACTTAGGATTCATCATTCTGCCGAACATTTTAGGGAACCAGTGGTAAACACCAGCAAGCATACCAAAAATAGCTGCAGAACCCATTACCAAGTGGAAGTGAGCTACTACGAAATAAGTATCGTGTAAGTTAATATCTAAAGAAGCATTACCTAAGAAGATACCGGTTAAACCACCAGAGATAAAGAAAGATACTAAACCAATTGCAAATAACATTGCTGGTGTAAATCTGATATTACCTCTCCATAGGGTTGCTAAATAGTTAAAGGTTTTTACTGCCGATGGTACCGCGATGATCAATGTGGTAATCATAAATACACCACCTAATAGCGGGTTCATACCAGTAACGAACATATGGTGACCCCAAACGATAAATGATAATACCGTAATACCGATTAGAGAGTAAACCATTGCATGGTAACCAAAGATTGGTTTTCTTGAGTTTACAGAGATAATCTCAGAAGAAATACCTAAAGCCGGCATAATTACAATATATACCTCTGGGTGACCTAAGAACCAGAATAAGTGTTGCCATAAGATTGGAGAACCACCTTCGTTTGGTAAAATCTCAGTACCGAATACTAAATCTGATAAATAGAAACTTGTTCCAAAACTACGGTCGAAGATTAACAGTACCACACCTGAAACTAATACAGGGAATGACAAGATACCTAAGATTGCAGTTAAGAATAAAGCCCAGATCGTCAACGGCATTTTCCAAAGGTCCATACCTTTAGTACGCATGTTCAAGATTGTACTTACGTAGTTAAGAGAACCAATTAGCGATGAAGCTACGAAAATCACCATACTGATTAACCATAAAGTCATACCTAGTTGAGAACCTGGCATTGCTTTAGGAACTGCCGAAAGCGGAGGATAAATGGTCCATCCACCACTAGCAGGGCCAGTTTGAATAAAGAATGAGCTCATCATGATGATACAAGCTACTAGGAAAAACCAGTAAGATAGCATGTTCATGAAAGGAGAAGCCATATCTCTAGCTCCGATTTGCAAAGGAATTAAAAGGTTACTAAAAGTACCACTTAAACCAGCTGTTAATACGAAGAATACCATGATGGTACCGTGTATCGTTACTAACGCCAAGAAAAAGTCAGGTTTAATTCTACCTCCTTCAGCCCATTTACCTAAAAATGTTTCTAATAAAGGAAAAGTTTTATCTGGCCATGCAAGCTGAAGTCTAAATAAAATAGATAAAAGCATTGCGATAACTGCCATAATGATACCAGTTATTAAAAACTGCTTGGCAATCATTTTGTGATCTTGACTAAATACGTATTTAGTTAAGAACGTTTCATGGTGATGGCCATGTCCATGATCGTCGTGGTGTGTATCGTGTAATGATATTGTTGACATAATAAGGTTTTTCCAGTATTATTATTTTTTTAAAGCTATTTGGTTTTTCACATCTAATTTTACCGCTGCTGCAGTTGCTGTTGTATCAGCCACCGTTGCTTCTTCTGTAGCTGCAGGAGCTGCTTCTACTGGAATTGGTAAATTAAATGCCTTTCTTAAGTCGTTAGTTAAATAAGGCGTTTGAGCCGCTAACCACTCTTTATACTCTGCTTCGCTAACTACTCTTACATTTTTCTGCATGTTAAAGTGGTTGGTTCCGCAAATTTTAGCACATAATAAAATGTAGTTGAACTTAGGATCGTTAGTTTTAGTTCTCATCTCCTCAGTGGTAATCGTTGGGGTAAACTCGAAATAAGAAACCATACCCGGTACAGTGTTTAATTGTACTCTGAAGTGAGGCATGTAAAAACTATGGATAACATCTTTACTAGCTAATGTAAAACGAACTGGTTTGCCTACAGGTAGTACAATTTCATCAGCGATTAAATCATCTAAACTGTTTTTATCGTTGAAATCAATACCTAAACCGTTGATAGCAGTAGTTAACTTATAGTTTCTTTTACCTACAATAGCATCTGGTCCTGGATAACGGATGTCCCATAAGAATTGAGAAGAAGTTACCTCAATATTGATAGGTCTGTTATTTGCATCTTCAGCTTTGTAAAAGATAGATCTCCAAGTTAAGAAACCTTTCAATACCAATAAAGTCAACACTAAAGCTGGTACAATAGTCCAAATTTTCTCAATAGTATTGTTATGAGGATAGTAATAAGCTTTTCTTTTATCAGAACTTCTGTAGATGTAAGCAAATACAAAAAGTACAATGTGAGTAAGAATAAATACAATCGTTGTGATGATTAACGTTAAGTTAAACATCTCATCAATTCTAACACCGTGTTCTGATGCTGCCTCTGGCAAAATCATACTACCGTGCACTGTATATTCCCAATAAACACCGTATAAACCTACAATTAAAAATAAGGCGAATAATACAGCGTTTATAGTATTCCAGTTTATTCCTTCAGACTTACCTTGCGTTTCGCGGGTTAATTCATATACTCTTAATGCCTTACCTACAATTGCAATAAATAAACATAAAAGTAAGAACAACAATACATAAAAAGCAGCTGTCTTATGTATTGGCCCCATGTCTACAGGTTTAGCCGTAGCGGCTGCTGCTGCTTCTTGAGCAAAGGCATTAGCGCTAGAGAATACGGTAAATATTACCGCTAGTGCTGCCATTGTTTTATTAACTATTAATCTTCTTAAACTCATTTTCTTTAAAAGTAGTACGATGTACTGTTTTATATTAATGTTTATTGTAATCGCAACGATTATAATTGATGGTGTAAACTCTCTTGTAAAAACGGATGGTTTTTTGCCACCAATGGCTTTTTGCTCAATGCACTTAATGTAGTATAGGTAAACAAACCTACAAAACCTGCTGCAATACCGATTTCCAAAATTCCAAAACCGCTACCATCTTTAGGCCCAAACTCAAATACACCTGGCATAATCATTTGGTAGTAATCTACCCAGTGACCACATACTACGATGATAGATACAGTCAATAAAATGTTTGTGCTTCTCTTGTTATCACGATCCATTAATAATAATAAAGGTGATAAGAAGTTCAATACTAAGTTAAGGTAAAACCAGAACTCATAGCTATTGAAACGTTTGTGGAAGTATACCGTCTCCTCAGACATATTCGCATAGTATATCAATAAGAATTGAGCAAACCATACGTAAGTCCAGAAAATGGAGAAACCAAAAATAAACTGACCCAAGTTATGTAAGTGGCTATTGTTAACCCAGCTCATATAACCAGCTTTCTTCAATAAGATGATCACGATAGCAATGATTGCTAAAGTACTTACCCACATAGAAGCGAAGTTATACCAACCGAACATAGTTGAGAACCAGTGTGCTTCTAAAGACATGATCGTATCGAAAGCGAAAACTGGTGTAGTAAATCCGTAGATTACTAAGAATACACATGAGTATTTGAAACTCTTGCGATACGATTCCAAACCTCCAGATAAATCTTCATTGTAAGACCACTTGGTAACAAAGTATGAGAAGATTGAATATGATCCTAAGAATAAGAACTGTCTTGTTAAAAAGAAAGGGATATTCAAAAATGCCGATTTACCATCAATAAGTTTGTCGTAGCTATCGCTGCCTTTATCTAGCAACGCTGGATCAGCCCAGTGGTGATAAAGGTTGTGCGTAAACAAACCAGCTGAAATAATTGCAATTAGAATTATAGCTGCTAAAGGTAAGTTTTTTGCCATTGCTTGAGGTACACGCAATATAGATGCCGACCATCCTGCTTGTGCAACAAACTGCACTGCCAAGAAGAAGGTAGCAGACATACATACGCAAGCGAAGTAATAACCCATCAATAATAGATTGGCATAGGTACGCTCGTGCATTGCATGTGCATGCTCGTGATTAAAAAACAAGCCGTAAGCGATTGTTAAAATACCAATTACGATACCAACAATACTCAGGGTTTTTGCTTTTCCAGTAAACTCAAATTGTTCACTTAAATTATAATGATGAGTTCCCATTTATATCTGCTTTTCTTATTGTATTTTTTGTAATTGTTGAACATACATCACTACTTTCCATCTTTCTTCAGGACTAAGTTGTGAAGCATGAGATCCCATTGCATTTAAACCATACATAATCGTATGATAAACTTTTCCAGCTGGCATATCTTTCATTAAACCACCACGAGATGAGTTTGCGTCAGCTCCATGATAAGCAGGTACACCTGAGATACCTTTATCTAATTTAACGATATGACCTTGGCCATCACCTTTCTCGCCGTGGCAAGGAGCACAGAAAACAGTATAAAAATGCTTTCCTTCTGTAAGGTTCTTCTCTGTTAACGCCAATGGATTTACCAATGCTACAGATGCTTCATATCCTTCTTTAGTGTTAGGATATTCATATCTGATATAATCAACAGGGTTCGTATTTGGAGGTGGCGTTTGCGACGTTGCTCCGTTAGCAAAGTTTTTATTCGGTTGATCTTGATTATAAGCAATCGGATCATACATATTTCTTGCGTATTCTAAACCTGTACTTTTGTTATCGTTACAAGCCGAAAGCATCGCTACAGAAGCCAGTAAGCTAAATGCTCCTAAAACAATTCTATTCTTATTCATAGCTAAGATACTTCCTTTCATTATGTTTAACTTCTAAAGCACCTGCTCCTTTTAAAAGTTCGTCAATTTTTTCGTGTTCAGTATTTTGCTTTGCATCAATCGCAATGATGAAACGATCATCAGTTGCACGTAAATCCATTACTCTTGGTGCTCTTCCTGGAAACAAGTGGGTAGAGGCATAATAAGAACCTACTAAACCAAATGCACAGAATAGAATCGTTAACTCGAAAGTAATTGGAATAAAATCTGGCAAAGCAAAGTGTGTTTTACCACCAATGTTAACTGGCCAATCTACAGCTGTAGCTAAATAAACTCCAGTAAGCATGGTTATCGTACCTGTAATTCCGAAAAAGAAAGCAGCTACATCTAATCTAGATCTTTTAACTCCTAATTTCGCTTCGATACCGTGAATAGGCATAGGGGTGTAAACATCATAAATAGAGATGTTATTTTCCTGCAATTTCTCGATGCCGTGTAGCATCTCATCAGGATCACCAAAGCTGCCTAAAATATATTTGATATTACTCATTGTTATATTTTTGCGTAATCTTCTTGTTTAACACTATCAAATTTCTCTAAAGACTCTACGTATTCAGCTACGTGTTCTTTATCTAAATGACCTTCTTTGATCAATTTCATTTTAGACTGCTCACTTGCAGTTTTCAATATCATTTTAACCTCTGCAATTGCGATAGAAGGTAATACTCTTAAGAACAATAGGAATAACGTAAAGAATACACCTATTGAGCCAACAAACACGCCCACATCTACCCAAGATGGATAGAACATTGTCCAACTTGATGGCAAGTAATCGCGGTGTAATGAAGTTACGATAATTACGAAACGCTCAAACCACATACCGATGTTTACTACGATAGATAGGATCCAAGTAGCAGGAATGCTTAAGCGAACTTTCTTGAACCACAACAACTGCGGAGAGATTACGTTACAAGTCATCATCATCCAGTAAGCCCACCAGTATGGTCCAGTTGCACGGTTAATGAAAGCATATTGCTCATATTGTGAACCTGAATACCAAGCGATGAAGAACTCTGTTAAGTAAGCCACACCCACGATAGAACCAGTTAAGATGATAATCTTGTTCATTGATTCGATGTGGAACATGGTGATATAGTTCTCTAGACCTAATACTTTACGTACCACCAACATTAGGGTTAATACCATCGCAAAACCTGAGAAAATCGCACCAGCAACGAAGTAAGGAGGGAAAATTGTAGTGTGCCATCCTGGAATTACTGAAGTTGCAAAGTCCATTGATACAATAGTGTGTACCGAAAGTACTAATGGCGTTGAGATACCCGCTAAGATTAACGAAACGGCCTCAAAACGTTGCCAAGTTTTTACGCTACCACTCCATCCGAAAGAGAAGATAGTATATATTTTTTTACGAACGCCTGTTGCTCTATCTCTAATCGTTGCGATATCTGGTAATAAACCTGTATACCAGAATAATAATGATACAGAGAAATAAGTTGAGATCGCAAACATATCCCATACCAATGGTGAGTTAAAGTTTACCCAAAGTGATCCAAATTGATTTGGTAAAGGTAGTACCCAATAAGCTAACCATGGACGGCCCATGTGTGATACAACGTATGTAGCGGCACAAATAACGGCGAAAATTGTCATCGCCTCTGCCGAACGGTTGATGGAGTTACGCCAGTTCTGACGGAAGAGTAATAGTACTGCTGAAATTAGTGTTCCAGCGTGACCAATACCAACCCACCATACGAAACCGGTGATATCCCAAGCCCAACCTACTGTTTTATTTAATCCCCAAGCACCGATACCAAACCAGAAGGTGTAACCTACAGAAACGATCCATAGGGTAGCGCCACATAGTGCAAGGATAAATCCAATCCACCACGCTCTGTTAGGTTTGTTTTCTACCGGCGACAGGATTTCTTCCGTAATTTGTGCATACGTGATATTCTGGCCGGTAATTAACGGTTCTCTTAAAATTGATTCGCTATGTCCTGACATAATTTATATTGCTGTAAGTAAAGCCTAAGCGTGTACTTCTTTTGTTGTTGAATCTATATTTCTAATCTTAGTCATGTAACCAACTCCTGGCTCAACGTTGATCTCTTCTAATACGTAGTAAGTACGCTCGCTACGTAGGGCTTTAGAAACTTCCGAGTTAGGATCGTTTTTATCACCGAAGATGATTGCGTTTGCAGAACAAGCTTCTTGACAAGCCATTTTGATATCGCCATCTTTCAATGAACGTTTCTCTAATTTGGCAGTTAACTTACCAGCTTGGATACGTTGGATACACATTGAACATTTCTCCATTACACCACGTGAACGTGTAGTAACATCTGGGTTCAATACTAATTGTGTAAACTCATTGTTCAAGTAGTTATCAAAACGTGAATCATTCCAGTAGTTGAACCAGTTGAAACGACGAACTTTGTATGGACAGTTGTTTGCACAGTAACGAGTACCAACGCAACGGTTATAAGCCATATGGTTTAAGCCGTCTGATGAGTGTACCGTTGCCAATACTGGACATACAGTTTCGCAAGGAGCGTGATCACAATGTTGACATAACATTGGTTGGTGAACCACAGAAACGTTCTCTAAATTATCTAAGTGAGCGATTTCTTTTTCTTCAGTTACCGAACCATGTTGCTCATCATTAAAGCTATAGTAACGGTCAATACGTAACCAGTGCATTTCACGACGACGGCGAACCTCATCTTTACCTACAACTGGGATATTGTTCTCTACGTTACAAGCAACGATACATGAACCACAACCTGTACAAGCATTCAAATCGATTGCCATTACCCAGTTGTTACCCAACATTTCGTGCTTATCGGTAGTCCACAAGTCATAAACTTTATGTTTATGGTGGTTACCCGAACCAGCCATTGGATCTTTTAAGAAATCCTTAAAGCTAGCTTCGCGAACGATATTTCTACCCTCGAAAGAATAGTGAGTTTGTGTTTGTGCTAATTCTTCCCAACGACCAGTACCAGTTAAAGTAGCAGTAGTTGCATATTTTAAAGTACCGTTAGTATAAGTTACAAATGGGAAAGCATTTTTACCTACATTGTTACCAGCTTTACCAACTTTAGTACGCCCGTAACCTAAAGCTACAGAAGCAGTACCCATTGCTTGTCCTGGTTGGAACAATACTGGCAAATCTACAGTATAACCGTTTTCAGCTTTGATGCTTACTACATCAAATTCTTTATAACCTAACTTCTCCGCTTGGCGAGGATTCAGGGCTACATAGTTATCCCAAGTTACTTTAGTAATTGGACAAGGAAACTCTTGCAAGAATGCATTGTTCGCTTGTTTACCATCACGCATTGGAATGCTTTCAAAAATTTGAAGCTCGATATCTTTCTTCAACGCTTTGCTGCTTGCCACGATAGCCGCTGCAACTGCATCTAAAGATAAAGTGAAACCATAGCTACCTGCTGCTTTCGGCGCATTAGCGATTACACCTGTTTGTAATACATCATTCCAAGATTTACCTGCTGCTAGTAAAATATTTTTCTCCCAGAAGTTACGTACATATTGGTAGTAATCTTGTACCGGAGCATCAGCCCAAGTCAATAAGCTTTGCTCAGCTTGACGAGAATTGAAAACTGGATTAATAGTAGGTTGAACGATAGTATAGTAACCTTCGTAAGTGTTAGCATCACCCCATGACTCTAAATAGTTAGGCGTAATAGCAACAACATCAGAAAGATCTGCTGTTTCATCTTCTCTATCAGAGAAAGAAACTTTCAAAGCAACTTTAGCTAAACCTTCAGTAAAGGCTTTTGCGTTGATTGCATCGTAAGCTGGATTTGAATTCAAGAAGAATACAGCACCTACTTCACCTTTGTTCATTTCATCAACTAATAATGCAAATTCAGCATCATTACCTTCGTAACGTTTACAAGGGTTATCTAAATCGATAGTAGTACCGTAGCTACCAATAGCAACGTTAATAGCGTTTACCAAAGTTTGAACAGAAACATCGTTAGAACCAGCTACTACAACTGCTTTACCTTTGTTCTGTAATAATTCTTTAGCAACTAATTTTAAAGCTTTATCAGCATTTGCGTTATCTGGCAAGCCAGCACCTGGCAAACTAGCACCAGTAATTGCATTGTATAAAGCGATTAATGCAGGTCCTTCTTCCGATAATTTTAAAGCAATACGAGTATCAGCGTTTGTACCTGTTAAACTCATACCAGCTTCAAACTGGAAGTGACGAGACATTTTCTTTTTCTCTAACGATTTGTAATCTCTGTTAGAAGTATATTGAGCAGTAAATTCTTCTCCGCTGATCCAAGTTCCTAAGAAATCGGCTGCAAAGCTTACAATTAAATCTGCTTTTTCGAAGTTGTATTTTGGCAACACTGCTTTACCAAAGCTGTTTTGATTAGCTTGGATGATACCAGTGTAAGAAATTGGATCGTACTGAACCAATTTAGTAGTAGGATATTTTGCTGTAAACTCAGTTACTACCGCTTTAGCTGATGGGCTGTTCAAAGAACTAGCTACCACACGGATTTGCTTACCCGAAGCTTGTACTTTGTTCAATTCGCCTTTTACGAATTTGTCCAAATCAGCCCAAGTAGTCTCCTCTTTCTTTAATAAAGGAGTTTTAAGTTTAGATACATCGTACAAATCTAAAACCGAAGCCTGAGCTTGCGCATCAGTACCACAGTTAAATGCTCCTGCATTAGGGTTAGCCTCAATTTTAATTGGACGACCTACTACAGTTTTAACCATTACACTGTTTCCTTTAAAACTAGAAACATAAAAGTTAGGGATGCCTGGAGTTACCTCTTCTGGTCTAACTAAGTAAGGAATTGATTTGTGTACCGGTGCTTTTTGACATGCAGCCAAAGTAACAGCTCCTAAACCAAAACCTAGTGCCTTTAAAAAGTCACGGCGAGGTGTAACTGTACTTAATCCTGCTTCACTTAAAACATCTTCTATTGGAAGCGGCTCGGCAAATTCGCTTTTGTTGTTTTCAACAAACTCGGGAGTTTTGTTCAACTCCTCCAAACCTTTCCAGTATTTTTTGTTGCTTTCCATTTAAGCTATATTACTGTTTATCGAACGTTCTTAAAAAACTCTATTAATTAATAGTGGCACTTACCACACTCTAAACCACCCAATAATGCTGGTGTAATTTTCTCACCTTTTTTGATTTTCTCGTGAGCAGCAATTACGTTAGCATAGAAAGCATCGTTTTTCTTACCAGAGATATCAGCATCCTTATGACAGTTGATACACCATTTCATGGTTAATGGAGAATATTGATAAACTTCTTCCATAGTATTAACTGGACCGTGACAAGCGAAACAAACTGGATCTGTAGGTTTCAAACCTGCTTCTTTACGAATAGCTTCCTCACCTACTACTACGTGTTGAGAGTGGTTAAAGTAAGCGAAATCTGGCAAGTTGTGTACACGTACCCACTCCACTGGCTTCTCTTTAGTCTTGTCGTAAGTTTGAGTATCTGGGTTATAACCCAAAGCGTTATAGATTTTTTGAATTTCTGGAGAAATCAAACCATCATCTGTTCTTGCTTGTACGTTTTTATGACAGTTCATACAAACGTTTAACGAAGGGATAGTTGAGTTTTTAGATTTGAATGCGCCAGTGTGACAGTATTGACAATCGATTTGATTGATACCAGCGTGTAATTCGTGAGAGAATTTAATTGGCTGTGTTGGTTGATATCCTGTATGAACACCAGTCTCCCACATGCCCATCCAACCGAATGAACCTAGAACCATTACCAAACACAATACAGTGAAGAATACAAATTTCTTGTTTTTGAACAAGCCTTTAACACCAGTAACTAAAGAAACGTTTTCTTCTTCAACGATATCAATTCCTTGTTTCTCAAGAATTAAACGCTCCAACATTTTAACCGCTCTACCTAAAACCACCAATACTACGATTGATAGCACGATAATCGCAATTACACCAGCGATAGAAAGACCAGAAACGCCTTCATCTTTAACACCTGTTAAAGTAGGGTCCTCAGCTTTCTTAGGCTCGCCTTCTTTTGCATAAGCGATGATGTTTTTAATTTGATCGTCAGTTAATGTAGGGAAAGCTGTCATCTCTGAAGGAGAGAATTTAGCTGCCTCAATAGCTTGCGCATTACCTGATGCTCTTAATTCCACGTTGTTTCTAATCCAAGGAATCAGATAAGACTCCTCCAACGAATTCACTTTAGGAGTTAAGGCTGGGCCAGTACCATCGTGATCTAAGGCGTGACAAGAAGCACACTTAGACTTGAATAATGTTCTTCCCTCTGCAACATCTTGCGCTTTCGATACATTTACAATTAAAAAAGATAGCACAGCTAATAAAAAGGTCGCTTTTCTAAATTTTTTAAGTCCGAATGAGATATTCCTCATAATGAGTATTTTATGCTTTATTTTGAAATAAAATTGTTAATCTAAGTGATGAATGGTGATTTACCTCTCAGAAATAATGGGACAAAAGTAAGCTTTATTAGCATACCAATGACATATTAATGACAGTGAAATACAATTTATAATCATTCTAAACTATTGCCATTTTACCTACTAGAACCAAATAAATCAGCGATTTTTCGCAAAATCGCTGATACAATTAGTGTGACTTTCACACCTTGATATTTTGAATTTCAATTATTGCTTTAAAATCCAGGCAAACATTAATGGCGCTACGATTGTTGCGTCACTTTCTACAATGAATTTTGGCGTATTAATATCCAATTTACCCCAAGTAATCTTCTCGTTAGGAACAGCTCCAGAGTAAGAACCATAGGAAGTAGTAGAATCTGAAATCTGGCAGAAATAGCTCCAGAATGGAATATTTTCCATCTCCATATCTTGATAAAGCATTGGCACCACGCAGATAGGGAAATCACCTGCAATACCACCACCAATTTGGAAAAAACCGATACCCTTACCACCAGAATTAGCGATATACCAGTCGGCCAACCAACCCATATATTCGATACCACTTTTCATGGTAGAAGCGTTCATTTCTTTTTTCATCACATAAGAAGCGAAAATATTACCCATGGTACTGTCTTCCCATCCTGGCACCACAATTGGCAAGTTTTTCTCAGCCGCAGCTAACATCCAAGAGTTTTTAGGGTCAATCTCGTAATATTGCTCTAGCACACCACTCAATAACATTTTGTACATAAACTCATGCGGAAAATAGCGTTCACCTTTATCATCAGCATCTTTCCAGATGGCATGGATGTGTTTTTGCAAACGACGAAAAGCCTCTTCTTCTGGAATACAGGTGTCAGTAACACGATTGTAGTGGTTTTCTAACAAATCCCACTCGTCTTGCGGACTTAAATCGCGGTAGTTAGGCACTCTTTTATAGTGTGAATGAGCAACAAGATTCATGATATCCTCTTCCAAGTTGGCTCCGGTACAAGAAATAATCGAAACTTTATCTTGTCTAATCATTTCTGCCAACGAAATACCCAACTCAGCGGTACTCATCGCTCCAGCAAGGGTAATCATCATCTTACCGCCCTCATCTAAATGCGTTTCGTAACCTTTAGCCGCATCCATCATTGCTGCAGCATTAAAGTGGAGATAATTAGTCTCCATGAATTTCGATATTGGTCCTCTGTTAATACTCATTTGTATATTCATTTTGTTTTCGCCGCAAAAATACAAATGATTTATGATTTTAGGTTTACGATTTGATATAAATCAAACCAATGAAACACATAGACACATAGGCTTTGGTTAAAAATGGCTTACTATTAATCATTTAAACTAGATACACAAGCAAGGCAACTATGTTTCTATGTGGTTAATTTAACCGAATTAAAGCTTACAACCGCAACAGCAATAAAATACTTAGCTTTGCATAAACCATTCGTCATTATGAACTCAAACCCTTCAGATTTTAGTAAAACGAACGCAACAGTATTCCCAATTTTATTTGCTTTAAGTTTTTCGCACTTACTTAACGACACTATTCAATCTTTAATCCCAGCTATCTATCCTCTGGTAAAAGCTTCTTATCACCTTACTTTTTCACAGATTGGATTAATCACACTCACCTTTCAACTGGCAGCATCGCTATTTCAGCCATTTGTTGGTTTATATACAGACAAAAAGCCTCAACCCTACTCTTTAGCTATAGGCATGGGCTTTACCTTGATTGGGCTAATCACTTTATCATTTTCAAATAGCTTCTATCTGCTCCTTTTTTCGGTGGCACTGGTAGGTACAGGCTCTTCAATATTTCATCCAGAAGCATCACGGATGGCACATGCCGCATCTGGCGGAAAAAAAGGATTGGCGCAATCCGTATTTCAGTTAGGAGGAAATGCTGGAAGTTCTATCGGTCCACTTTTAGCTGCTTGGATCATCGTACCAAAGGGACAGTTTAGCGTAATTTGGTTTTCGGTGATTGCACTATTGGCGATCATGGTATTGAGCTATGTAGGAAAATGGTATAAAGGCTACATCATGAATCGCGAAGCTAAAAAAAGTGCCGCAGCTACAGAAGGCCATCAGCTTTCTAGAAGAACGGTCATTTCTGCTATCGTAATCTTATTGGTTCTGATTTTCTCAAAATACTTTTATATGGCCAGCCTAACCAGCTACTTCACTTTTTATCTGATTGACAAATTCCACGTGTCGGTACAAACCTCACAGATTTATCTATTTGTATTCTTATTTTCTGTAGCCGCTGGAACTTTATTAGGCGGACCAATTGGAGATAGAATCGGTCGCAAGTACGTAATTTGGGTGTCTATTTTAGGCGCTGCCCCTTTTGCACTACTATTGCCACATGCTAACTTATTCTGGACAGGTGTTTTAATTGTTCCTATCGGCATGATTTTAGCCTCTGCTTTTTCGGCAATTTTAGTTTATGCACAAGAATTGATACCAGGGAAAGTAGGTCTTGTTGCAGGTCTTTTCTTCGGCTTTGCTTTTGGTATGGGCGGATTAGGCTCTGCCCTAATTGGCAATTTAGCCGACAAAACCAGCATCAACTATGTTTTCTCGATTTGCGCATACTTACCGTTAATTGGTTTAATCACCATGTTTTTACCCAACATTAGCACGACCAGGAAAGCGAAATAAAATCGGGAAACACAAGATTTAGCAAAGCACTGGCTCATCACCAGTGCTTTTTTTTTATTTTCTCCTTTTATTTCTGCTGGGCATCTTCATAAGTAGGACCATAAAGCCCTGGCGGCGTGTTACCAGTACTACGCAAATACACCACCATTTCTCCTCTATGGTGGTAAACGTGGTTATACAAAAAACTTCGCACTACCGCTGCCCTTGCCAAAGGACCAAGTACCGTCTTCTCGCCGATCTTCATCGTCCACGGTTTTTGCAAGTCTTCTTCACTCACAGACTTTAGGGCCTTTAGCGCTTTCTCTGTATTTTTTTCAAAAAGCTCAAGTGTAGCACCAATATCATCGGGACTCCCCCTTTCTAAACTATCGGCAGCCATATCGTAAACATCTTGGGTAAATACACCAACATACCAATAATAAATTGTCGCAATATGCTGAGCCAATTCGCCCATAGTCCACGAAACTGGAGAAGGCCTGAAGCTTAAATCTTTTTCGGGCACAGCATGCAATAACTTACGCGTACTTTCTACCTCATATTCAAATTCAGCGATTAAGGATTGGAGAATCATAGTTTTAGGATTTATCACTAAAACATTGAAACGAAGAAAGTGTTTTAGAACGCGTTTAAATGTAAGAAGGACAAAAAAATTAGTAAAAACAAAAAAGCCTCGCAAGTAAAACTAACAAGGCTTAAGTGGAAAATGAGGGATTCGACCCCCCGACCCTCCCGATAAAAATCGGGATGCTATAAACCAGCCGAGCTAATTAGCTTCTCAACTGCTGTCCTGCTCTTCCATGACTTTATTTGCTTTTCTCGTTTTAGCGATTCATGCTTGGAAAGAAATTCTTCCACATGTACAACTTTCCAGTCGCCAGTTTTACCGGTAAAACCTTTATGGTTGGTATTGTGCTTCGCTAAGCGCTTCTCTAAGTCTGAGGTCGAACCAATATAGTATCGGTCGCGGGAAGCGGAATAAAGAATATAGGTAATGAACATACCTAAATTTAGGGTTTTTCCAAAACAAAGAAGCCTCGCTAGCAAAACTAACAAGGCTTAAGTGGAAAATGAGGGATTCGAACCCCCGACCCTCCCGATAAAATCGGGATGCTAAGAACTAGCTGAGCTGATTAGCTTCTCTATTGCAATTCTACTCTTCCAAGATTTAATTAGCTTTTCTCGTTTTGACGCTTGTTCCTTTAGTTCAAATGTTTCTGCGTATACAATTTTCCAATCCCCAGTCTTACCCGTGAAACCCTTGTGATTTGTATTATGTTTTGCCAATCGCTTTACCAAATCAGAGGTATAGCCAATGTAATATTTGTTCCGAGAAACCGAATAAAGAATATAGGTAGTGAACATATCTCAAATTTAGATATTTCGCCAAAAACAAAAAAGCCCCGCTAGAAAGACTAACAGGGCTTGATGTGGAAAATGAGGGATTCGAACCCCCGACCCCCTCGGTGTAAACGAGGTGCTCTGAACCAGCTGAGCTAATTTTCCAGTTTTTCAATATTTTAACTCCTTTCTAACCCCGACCCTCCCGCTCTGAACCAGCTGAGCTAATATTTTATTTGATGTCGTTTACTATCCTGTAAACTTATTAAGTGGAAAATGAGGGATTCGAACCCCCGACCCCCTCGGTGTAAACGAGGTGCTCTG
>RCUK01000062.1_pt1 | contig 137465 bp, 126 predicted proteins | sample 2166381 | NCBI WGS metagenome assembly RCUK01 (sample SAMN09932809, study PRJNA488358) | compost metagenome | isolation source: compost soil in an enriched community | place: Germany: Experimental Botanical Garden | reverse complement strand
TTAAAATTAAGCCGCTTTTTTGATTTTTTAATCCGTGTTAAAGGATCAGTACCCAGCGCCGGAATCGAACCGGCACGGTTTCCCATTGGTGTTTGAGACCAACGCGTCTACCAATTCCGCCAGCTGGGCATTTCCCCGTAAGCGGGAGCGCAAATCTATAAAAAGCACTTCGATTACGCAAGTATTATTTAAAGTATTAGCAATTATTTTTAATTAGCTAACGTTTCTTTCAGATACACAGTCTATTAATTTTTAACCGTATCCTCTTCTTTCAACTTCTTCTCTACATAAAATGGAACAAAAGGTAATAAAGAAGCAATAAACAATAGCACAACTTTTCCAAATCCCCATTTTTTTTCTTGCCAAGCCATTACCAAACAAGCGATGTAAAGCACAAATAACAAACCATGAGCCCAACCTACATACTTCACGGCTAAAGGCAAACCAGCCCAATATTTAAGTGGCATAGCAATAAAAAGTAATACGATGTAAGAGATACCTTCGGCTAAGGTAACTTTTCTGAAAAGATGTAATGAAGACATAATTTAAAATTTGGACTAAAATAATCGAATTTATCGCAGTATTTTAGTCCAATATCCTTTATGACAATAGACTAACTAAAGCTTGGCTAAGCTCTCTTTTAATCGTTGAATGTATTTATTTCTGTAATAAATGTCTTTGATTTTAGCTAAACTCTGCTCCTGCTCTTCTTTAGTATTCTCAAATTCCTTGGTATAAGATGATAGCTCATCATTCAACGATTGTTCTATCACCTCAATTTCCTTCTTCACTTGAGTCAGTTTTTCAATATTTGGATCAAACTGTAAGTCCATGATGATTTCGTTTACATCCATCATCTCCATTAAAAATGATTGTGGAAGCGTATAACTCTCTCCCTCACTAACCATTCCCTTAAGTTCCAATACATATTGAAGAACTTTCTGAGGATTTTTCAGTACTTGAAATGCCTTATTGTTTAGTGTAGATAATTCTAAAACCTCATCTTGCTTTTCTGCACTTTCGTTGATGTAGAAGTCTGGATGATATTTTTTACTTAATGCATAGAATTGCTGTTTCACCACATCTTGGTTTGGATGAAAGGAAACTGGCAAATCGTATAGTTCAAAGTAGTTCATTCGATTAGCTGATTGACCAATTAGCTGATTAGCTAATTATTTAAATCCCAAACTTTTTCAATATATCGTTACCGAAAGCAAACACCATTAAACATAGTAGGATAACAAAACCTACCACCTGCGCTCTTTCCATGAATTTATCACTTAATGGCTTTCCTTTGATCATCTCAATAATTAAGAAAACAACGTGACCACCATCTAACGCGGGAATAGGTAATAAATTCATAAAGGCTAAAGCCATTGATATCAACCCCGTTAAGCTCCAAAATTTTTCCCAATCAAACTCACTGCCATAAACTTGTGCAATACCAATTGGACTGCTAATGTTACGAGCACTTAATTTACCTGTAATCATTTTCCAGATACCTTTTGCATTATCGGTAAACGAAGTCCATCCTTTATTTACTCCAATAGAGAAAGATTCCATGAAACCATAATTAATGGTTACTAAACTGGGTCTGATACTAGGAATACTAATGGCTAGTGTACCTTCTTTAGAAACTTTAGGATTCAAGTCTAAAGTCTCATTTCCTCTCATCACTTTTACGGCAATTATCTTACCTGCATTCTTTGAGACTTCAGAAGTAATTTCATCATAAAAACGAACAGATTTGCTATTGATAGCCAATATGCTATCTCCCTCCTTCATTCCTGCATCATAAGCAGGCGTTTCTACTTTTACTGGCTCTGGCTTCACAACCAAAGCCTTAATTTTACCAAATAAACTAACCTTTGGCTGTAAATCTTCTGGAGAAACTACGGTTCCTATTTTTTTAGCCACCATTCTAGGAGCTACAAATTCTTTGATTTTATATTTGCTAATACTATCCAGAACAGATTCAGGAACCCTTAAATCAATTGCCTTTCCATCGCGGGAGATAGTAAGCTTGGTATTGTTCAATAATACCTTCGAGCTTAAAATTTCGTCCAGATAAATTAACTTTTGCCCATTTACTGCTAAAATTTTATCTCCTGGCTGCAATCCCATTTGCTTGCCCACAACACCAGGACTTATTCCATAGGTTAATTTATCATTAGGCATAAAAGTATCACCATACTTAAAGGCCATCATCCAGAAAATGAAAATACCCACAATAACGTTAACGATAATACCACCCATCATCACGATTAGGCGTTGCCAAGCTGGTTTAGAACGAAATTCCCAAGGTTGCGCTGGTGCTGCCATCTGCTCGGTATCCATCGATTCGTCTATCATTCCTGATATCTTCACGTAACCGCCCAAAGGCAACCATCCCACTCCATATTCTGTATCTCCTACTTTAAAACTGAAGAGTTTAAATCCCCAAGCATCAAAGAAAAGGTAAAATTTTTCTACTTTGATTCCGAAAGCTCTTGCGGCTAAAAAATGTCCTAATTCGTGTAAAATTACTAGTATCGATAACCCCAGCAAAAGCTGGCCCGCCATAATCAGTCCGTCCATATTTTATTTGTAGTGTATTTCTATTTTAGATGTGTTAAACTCTGTTTTGTTACTAAATCGCTTGCAAATGCTCTTGTCAATTCATCTGCTTTTAAATAATCATTTAATGTTGGATGAGATACAAATTCCATCTCTTCCATACACGCTTCAATTACATCGCTCATTTCCAAAAAACCTATTTTATCTTTTAAAAATGCGTCTACCACTATTTCGTTAGCTGCATTTAAGATACAAGGCATATTCCCAGCCCTTTCCATTGCCATGTAAGCAAGCTCAAGGTTACGAAAACTTTTTGTATCTGCCTTAGAAAATGTCAATTCTGGATATTTCGAAAAGCTAAAACGCTCAAAATTTGTCTTTAATCTATTTGGGTAAGCTAAGGCGTAATGAATGGGTAATTTCATATCTGGCACACCCATTTGGGCTTTGATGGAACCATCGGTAAATTGCACCATAGAATGGATAATGGATTGAGGATGCACCACAACTTCTACTTGCTCTGGTTTTAAATTGAATAACCATTTGGCCTCAATTGCTTCCAAACCTTTGTTCATTAAAGAAGCGGAGTCGATGGTAATTTTAGCGCCCATTACCCAATTTGGATGTTTTAAGGCCTCATTCTTGGTTACTGTGGCCAAGAAACTGCTATCTTTTCCTCGAAATGGTCCACCAGATGCAGTCAGTAAAATCTTCTCGATTTCGTTTTGCTCTTCGCCCACCAAGCACTGAAAAATAGCCGAATGTTCAGAATCTACGGGAATGATTTTCACGCCATGCTGTTTGGCCAAATCCATGACCAACTCTCCTGCTACCACCAAAGTTTCTTTGTTGGCAAGGCCGATGTCTTTACCTGCTTCAATTGCTGCAATAGTTGGCTTTAAACCTACAGAGCCCATTACAGCAGTTAAAACCAAATGGGTTTGTGGCAATTGCACTGCAGCTATCAATCCCTCCTCGCCGGCAATCACTTTTGTGTTTGGCAAAGCCGATTTGACTTGCTGGTATAAGTTTTCGTTACCAATTACCACTAACGCTGGTTTAAATTCCAAAGCTTGTGCTATCAGTAAATCAGCATTGTGTCGTGCTGTTAAGGCATCAACTTTGTACAAATCAGGATTTGCTCGCACTACTTCTAGTGCTTGCGTACCTATTGAACCTGTTGAACCTAATATGGATATGTGTTTCAAATATTTTAGTTTTTATACTTATCGTTCGTCATTTCGACCTTAGGGAGAAATCTCACTAGGGATATTACTTATTGCTAGATTTCTCCTCGTGCCTCGTCGAAATGACGAACAAGGCCAATATATCAATTAAACAATATACCTCTCCAACCCCTCCGCTAACTTTCTATCATTACTTAATCGAGGCACTTTATTTTGTCCACCTAACTTACCTTCAGATTTCATGTAGCTGACAAAAGCATCTTTTTGAAGTGTTGTAATCTTCAACGACTGAAGAATATTGCCTTCAATTAAATCAAAGTAGTAAATATTCTTCTGTTGCAATGCTTTATCTACTTTTAAGGCAAAAGCTACCAAATCAGCAGGTGCTTTTACAAATTCCACAAACCATTCGTGGTAAGGCAACTCACCAGCTGGCGCATTTACCTGTGGAGCCACCGTAAACTCTGTAATTTCAATTCCTTCTTCGTTAGCTACCGACAACAAAGCATGTTCAACTTCCTCTCCAATTACGTGCTCTCCAAAAGCCGAAATAAAATGTTTAATCCTGCCCGTAACTACAATTTTATAAGGATTTAAGGACACAAACTTTACAGTATCGCCAATGCTATAACCCCATAAACCTGCATTCGTATTTAAAATCAACGCATAGTTTTTGTCTAGTTCCACTTCTGCCAAACTCAACCTTGTTGGCTTTTCATTATAATATTCTTCAGACGGAATAAATTCATAGAACATTCCCGCATCTGCCAGCAGCAACAAACCTTTCTCCGTCTGACTATCCTGATAGGCTATAAAACCTTCCGATGCAGGATAAGTTTCGATAGCAGCTATCTTTTTACCGATACTCGCTTCAATTTTTGCACGGTAAGGTTCAAAATTTACACCTCCATAAACAAATAACTGAAAGTTCTTAAAGATATCTTTGATCTGCTTACCACCTGATTTTTCAGTCAGTTTATCGAAATACATTTGCACCCAAGGCGGAATACCAGAAATCAACCGCATGTCCTCGTTGATCGTTTCTTCTACAATTGCATCTACTTTTTGTTCCCAATCTTCGATACAATTAGTTTGGTAGCTTGGCATTCTGTTTTTTTGCAAATACGCAGGAACCAAATGCGCAACAATTCCCGAAAGTCGGCCTACATTAATTCCATTCTTTTTAGCCAAAACTGGACTTCCTTGCAAGAAAATCAATTTCCCGTCAACGAACTTAGCATTTCCAGTCTCGTGAATATAAGTTAACAGTGCATTTCTAGCCGCTTTAATGTGCTCCGGCATCGACTGCTTAGAAATAGGAATATATTTTACGCCAGAAGTAGTACCCGATGTTTTAGCGAGATATTCTGGCTTATCTTTCCATAGAATATCCGCCTCGCCAGCTACTACTCTTTCGATATATGGTTTTAAATCCTCGTAATCCCTTACAGGCACACGAGCTTTAAAATCTTCATAGTTTTTGATTTCAGAAAATTGGTGGTCTAGCCCAAAAACCGTATGACTTGCTTCATTAACAAGCTCTTTTAATGTACGTTCTTGCGCCGAGACAGCATCGAATTTCCATTTCTCAATTCCTTTGACAACAAAAGATGCAAATACCTTACTTAGTGCTGATTTTAATCCCATATTTTCCCTTCAGAACTAATGTTACATGATATTGTGAATGATATCTGGATGCTCATCGCCTTTGTATTCGTTCATAATTTTGCGATAGGCAACTGCAAAAAATGCAGTAGTAAAAGGTACAATTACAAATGAACTAAAGATAACCACGATTAAAGAACTGTATTGACTAATATCATAATCTGTAAACAGATTTACCAGCCTAAAGCCCATCAAAATCACAATATAAAAGAAACCAAAAACTACTGCCTGTACAATTACCAAGCCCAATAAAATCATTAATAACTTGATAAAATTACCTTTGGTTGTCGCTAAACTCAGTTTAATAGATTCAAATGGAGAGCTATGTTTATCGATGATAAAGAAAGGAAAAAATATAATTCTCACGAAAGTGAAAAAGATACTTAATACCGCAATACCAACTGCCACATTTACAATGATAGCACCAGTTTGCGCATAGCCAGAAATCACCCCTTGATTAACCAATAGTTTCAATAACAAGTCGAGCACGTATAAGACTGGCATCAGCAAAATCCCTACAAAAAATATACTCAAACCAAAGTAAACCGCCGCAATTAAAAACTTGATGATTTCTGCACGAGTAGGTAAAGTTTCAATAATCTGTATATCGGCGTTCTCCGTATCCAAAAGCTTGAAAATGTACTTAATCATGCATAGCTCTACTACGCAATAACTTAGCACAAAAATCAATAACATCACTGTTCTAATCCCCAAGTTTACATCTTCCATAAAGAAAGCCATAAAGGTTGACGTTGATGCCGTTAGAAAGATAAGAAAGCAAAGTGTAGCAATAGAAAAGTAGTTTTCTTTGGTTACTTTCCAAGCTTGCATGATTACATCTTGCACTGCAAAGCTGCTTTCTTTTAAGTAGTTAATCATTTTGATATTTTCTGGTTAACCGTTTAATAGGTTAATTGTTTAATCGTTGCTCTTTGTTCCTTAATCCTTGCTCTTCAGCAAAACTCGTTTCACAAAATCCTGTATAAAACCTAAGCCGTAAGCTGTTAATTGTATGAAAGATGCTATTACACTCAAAAATGCAATTTTTATTGATTTGTTGACCTGCCAAGCATGAAAAAATATCAACAAAAAGTACAAGAGTACAAAGAAATTACAAACGTAAGCTAATGGCCTAAAAAACACATTGCAAAGAATCGTAAAGCCTAATCCTAGTGTAAAAATTGCCGGAAAAAAATGTACTGCTTTTAACTCTGAAGGGAAATGTTTGTAAATATTGATACGTGCCCTCCCAAAAAAGTGCAATTGCTTATAAAACTGTGTAAAACTTGTGCGGCGTTTATGGTAAACTTTCGCCGCTGGAATTAAACCTATTTCAAAGCCATTTTCGTGGATACGGATACTGTATTCGATATCTTCCCCTAAGCGAGTTAAAATAAAGCCACCCACTTTCTCATAAACTTCTCTAGAAAGTCCCATGTTAAAGCTACGCGGATGAAACTGTCCGATGTGTTTTTTATTGCCGCGAATGCCTCCAGTGGTAAATTGAGAAGTCATGGCGTAGCTGATCGCTTTCTGAACTGGCGTAAAACTCTCGTGTGCCGCATCTGGACCACCAAAAGCATCTAACTGATGTTCGAATAAATAGTCTTTAACTATCTCCAGGTAATCATCAGGAACTAAAATATCCGAATCGAAGATGATGAAATAGTCACCTTTGGCACGTTCAAATCCAAAATTTCTAGAAAAGCCCTGACCAGAGTTTTCTTTGTAGAAATATTTGACATCTAGCTTGTTCTCAAAACTATCAACTATATCCTTTGCATCATTTACCGAACCATCTTCTACCACCAATACTTCAAACTGCATATAAGTTTGCTTGCACAAAGTGGATAGCAGTTCCTTAATTTCCTGCGGACGGTTATATAAAGGGATGATTATTGAAAAAAACATTTAACAATTAGCTGATGATCTAATTAGCTAATTAGCTAATTAATTTCTTTTTCTATTAAATACTGGTTTCTTTCTGGAGCATTACGACCAACCAATTCGGCCACAAAACCTGCCAAAAACATTTGCGAACCTACAACAATAGCTACCAAAGCCAAATAAAACAGTGGTTGGTCTGTAGAGTTACGATATGGCAAATTATTCCAAATATGAATTTGTTTTTCTACCATAATGTAAATGGCCATAATGATACCTAAGAAGAAGCTTAGCACGCCTAAAGAACCAAAAAAGTGCATTGGACGTTTACCAAATTTACCTACGAAGAAAATAGACATCAAATCTAAGAAGCCATTGATGAACCTGCTTAAACCGAACTTGGTTACCCCGTACTTACGAGCTCTGTGTTCTACTACCTGCTCTCCTATCTTAGAAAAACCTGCCCATTTAGCTAATACTGGAATATAACGGTGCATTTCGCCGTAAACCTCAATGGTTTTTACTACATCATTACGATAAGATTTTAAACCACAATTGAAATCGTTTAATTCGATACCGCTCATTTTACGAGTAGCCGCATTGAACAATTTAGTAGGAATGGTCTTTGTAATTGGGTCGTAGCGCTTTTTCTTCCAGCCCGAAATTACATCGTAACCTTCATCTTTAATACGGCTATAAAGTGCTGGTATTTCATCAGGACTATCCTGCAAATCTGCATCCATTGTAATGACTACATCACCTTGTGCAGCTGCAAAACCTACATTTAAAGCTGCAGATTTACCATAGTTACGTCTGAACTTAACCGCTCTGATACTCGCAAACCTCAATTTCAATTCTGTAATTACCTGCCAAGAACGGTCGGTACTTCCGTCGTCAATAAAAATTGCTTCGTAAGAAAAGTTATGCTTCTGCATCACATCATCTATCCAAGAAATTAACTCGGGCAGCGACTCGTCTTCGTTATATAGTGGTACTACAATTGATATATCCATTTTAGTATTTAGATATTAGTATGAAGTATTTAGATGGTATACTTGTACTAAAAAACAACGTGCAAATTTCATCAAATAAATTGAAAAAACTTGCACGTTTAAAATATAATTCGAAAAGCCTTAGTTGGCTCCAAATTGGTCGTCGGTTTGGCCAGCAAACGGATTTGGATTTTCTCTTTTCACTATAGCTGCACTGATTAAACTAATGATTAGTCCTGAAATAGTAAAAGTAACAGCTAAACCAAAAACCATGAATAAAATCATGTATTTACTCATCATTTCTATTCCTTTTACTTGCTGCTCGTTATTACCCGCTTTTGCAATTGCCGCATCAATAATGGCATCCATTGAACCTGGACTTAACACTTTATAATACAATGCAGTTACCAGCGCAATAAAAAGACCAGCATAGGCTGCTACTTTAAAACCGGCAGAAAAAGCTCTTCCAAAAGTGATATAACCTCCTAATTCGCTTCTGTGTTTGGTTTGCACATAAATAATACCGGCAATGAACGGAACATAGGTTAAAGCAGTAGATAAAATTTTCATACCAACTGATACGTTTTCGTAATTTGCGCCGCCCATACCCATGGCTTCCGAAAGGTATACCAAAGCTAGGTTATAAAAAGAATACAATAATGCTACCTGAAAAGCTAACAAATTCGGTTTTTTCTGTGCTTGTGCTAGTTCTTGTTCCATACTTTAAGAGGTTATCTGTTTTGATTAAAATTAGTAATTAGACTATAAACAGACGCATCAAACGCCTTATTGTTACTAAATTTCTCTAAATCTTTGTAAGCTTGCTCTGATGCAGCTGGCTGTAAAAAGAATGCCATAAATGGCACGAAAAGCTCTTCCATTTCTTCTGCTAAGTTTAAAATCTTCGCATTTTCACAGATTTCTTGAATGCTAGTCTCTACCAATTGCTGATTAGTAATTAAATCTTCATAGATGTGGAATTCATCTTGAAACTCGTCTTCATCAACCAATAAAAACTCTTTCAAGAAATCTTCTAATTCTGGTTTAATTTGTTCATCGTGGCACTCGTTGATGTACAATAACAAGTTTAACAACTCCGTTCCCCTATCAATAGTTTCGTCTTCAATGGCTTCCCATTCTTTAGAATCTAAATAATCTTCTTCCAACTTATTTACATCGCTGGTAAAGAAATTAATCATCAATAAATCGAAGAAAGTTTCTCTCAGCTCTTCAAACTTTGGATATTCGTCGAAAACGCTATCAAACTTCTCCACTTTATCCATAAAATCAGCATCAGCTTCAAAAACTTCTACTAATTGATGTGTTAGCTCTATACTCGCTGCCTTATTTACTTCGCCAAACTTTGCTAGTGAAGCGGTAATTGTCTTTTTTACTGTGTTGTTCATCCTGTTATTATTTCCGTCATTGCGAGGCACAAAGCAATCTTAAAGCGATAGTTCTTTTTGTCGGATTACTTTGTAGCTTGCAATAACGAGTTAAATTAATATTCTATATGTTGTCCGTTGTTATAAACCAATTCCACTTTTCCTTTTAATGTTTTATTAAACAGAGGCGAATTAGCTGATTTTGATTTGTTGGTATCACTGTTAAAAGTCCACTCTTTTGTAGGGTTGAAAACTGTAAAATTAGCAACTGCACCTACTTTAATTTCAGGAACTTCCAATTTTAATAATTTTCTAGGGGCTATAGCCAATTTCTCAACAATTAATGCCGTATCTAAACCTGCTTGCAACAATAATGGCAATACGGTTTGTAAAGCAATGATTCCGTAGTTCGCGATTTCGAACTCTACATTTTTGAACTCAATTTCATAAGGACGATGTTGTGAAGAAATCGCATCGATAGTACCATCTTTTAAACCCGCAATTAATGCTTTATTATCAGCTTTGCTACGCAATGGAGGTTTTACTTTATAATTGCTATCGAAATCGTTTAGCAGCTCTTCTGTAAACACCAACTGATGAGCGGCTACATCGCAAGATACTTTTACGCCATCTTTTTTCGCTTTTTTGATGAGTGATACTGAGCCTGCCGTAGAAATATTGCTGATATGAATTGGAGCAGTATGGTATTGCGCTAAGAAAATATCTCTCGAAACCTGCATTTCTTCGGCCAATGCCGGAATACCCTTCATTCCTAATAAAATGGTAGTAGCACTTTCGTTCACTTGTGCTTTTCCAACCAATGCTTTATTCTCTGGATGCGTAAACAATAAGCCATCAAAACCTAAGGCATATTGTAAAGCCCTACTCATGAAACCATCATCAGCAATGGCTTTACCAGCTTCTGCGAAGGCAACTGCACCAGCTTGTTTCATGTCGAACATTTCGGCAAGTTCTTTACCTTCCAAGTTCTGACTGATGGCTCCAATTGGATGTACATCAACTAAATTACCTTTAGCCCTATTCAAGATATATTCTACCTCGCCTTTACTATGCACCACAGGTTTGGTATTAGGCATGATAGCTATCCCTGTAAATCCACCTGCCGCAGCAGCAGCCGTACCTGTTTTAATATCTTCCTTGGTTTCGAAACCTGGGTCTCCAAAAACACAGTTTAAATCAAAAAAACCTGGCGAAAGTATTGCTCCACTCTGTTCAAAAACTGCTTCATGCTTTTGCAGTTCTAGGTTTTTACCTATTTCTACAATAGCTCCTTTTTCAACTCTCACATCGCAAGTTTTTCCGTTAAACTCGCTGCTGGCATCGGCAATGGTAATTCCCTTAATTAAGAGGCTCATGAATTTTTATATTTTATTTTTCAATTTCGTTTAACCACAAATATTTATTAGCCACAGATACACAGATTTTATAACATCATTTTTCCAGATAAAATCAATCTATTTGTGCATTTGTGGCGAAAAAAATCTAACTAACAATATTTCGGCGGCTATGAAAATTAAGCTCAAAATTAGGCAAAGTTTCCATAACTCAGTTCCATTATTTTTTTCGGCAATGGCCGATAAAACGTTCTCTTTTTTGACATCAATAAAATGAATTTTTTGCGAACCAAAGCGTTCTTCCAACTCTGCTTGGCTATCGTATTTCATATTAGATTCAGTTCTGTTGTCATTAAAAGCTACTACCGCAAAAGTAGAATCGGCTTTTCTCACATTATAGAAACCTGATTTCTGAATTTGGTCGGCCACGTACAATAACGTTTTTCCGTTTTGATGGTTGATATCTGGAATGACTTCAAAACCATCTCCAATTAATTTCAAAGATTGATTAGCACCCAACTTTACTGATGGTAGCGTAATCACATTGTCTTTCGCAATGGTATAAAACAACGGCTGATCTTTAGCACTTTCAAAAGCAATTTTATACATCAATGGCACAAAAAGTGGATGTTTAGATAAATTCCCATCTTTTTCTTCCAAGCCAGTTGCAGCTAAAAAAAACTGTCCGGACGCTGTTGGATAACGAGCTAAAAATGTTTTTCCGGCAGGCAATTGTAGTATTGGCTCTTTTGCTAGCTTACTACTTTCTGCATAAGTAAAGTAGCGATTAGCCAAGGGCAAATCCATGTTTTTAGGTAGTGTTTCAAACACATCCTTAAATAAACTATGTTTCAATTCTATTTGCGAAACCTTGGTTGATTCGGTTACTAAACCTGCAACTGAAGGCAGGTTTAAGGTAGTTAAGAATGAGTTATAACTAGACAAATCAGCAGTTGTAGAAGGAAAAATTACTACCGTACCGCCATTGGCCACATAGTTTTTTAGCTCTTGTGCCAAACCACTAGAAGGCTGACTAATGCCGTTCACTACAATTAAACTGTAATTTGAGAAAGCCGCATAGTTAATGTTATTTTCGGAAACTGATGTTAATTTGAAATAAGAATCGGCATTGAAAAGTGCTTCGATATACTTGGCAGTGCTGTTGCCATTAATGCTCAAAATTTGTTGATTAGCATTTACATTGAAGCTAAAGTTCAGTTCATCATCAAAAGTTAATGGAAAGTCTTTAATGCTTAACACTCCCTTTTGCCAGCCTAAACTTAAGCCACTGTACGAAAGCGTGTCGATAGCAGTTGCTCCCGCAGCGACGGTAATACTTCCGATAGCTTTTTGTTGGTTATTGATGCTCAATTTGAGCGGGATATTTTTAGCTTCTTCGCTACCAAAGTTCTTTAAACGAACAATAATTTTCTCTGAAGTATTGGGTTGGTGTACAGGTGAAAGAAACCAAACGCTATCTACAGAAATATTAGGTAATTCGTTAGCACTTAATTTCAATAATGCCAATTGGGTGGATTGGTCTTTTTTAATCGCTTCGTTACCCGCAAAATTTTGCTGAAAATCGGATATAACGTAGGCAAAGCGGTTGGCAGTACCTGTAAACACACCTTGCTGACGATTTACCACCTGCTGTAAATTCCTACTTGCAGCCGATATCTTCACTTCGTCTACAGCTCGTACAAACTCATCTGAATTTAACAGTCGCTGATGTTTACCTTCAAAATCGTTAGTTAATAATTGGAACCTGTCATTAAGTTGGTAACTTTTTACAATTTCTTTTGCTCTACGTTTGGCTTCGTCTAGTAAACTTCCTTCCTTATTCACTGCATCCATACTATAAGAATTATCGAGATAAATACTTACGATATTTCCAGTTGACTTATTAGTTTCGGAGTTGGAATTTATAAACGGTCTGGCAAATGCCAAAACCAAGAAAACAATAGCCAGTATACGGGCGGCTAAAATCAATAGGTTTTTGAGCTTTTCTCTAGATGAGTTTTGCTCCTTTACTTCTTTTAAAAAAGAAACATTACTAAAATAAACTTTCTTGAACTTGCGGAAATTGAATAAATGAATTATTACCGGGATAAGTACCGCTAAAAGTGCAAAAAGGAAGCCCGGATAGAGGAAATTCATTAAAAACCAAAGGTACAAAATTTGTTTAGTATTTGAGATTTTAGTCCTGAAAACTTTCTGTAACTATTTATGATTTTATCGTTACAGCGTTTAACGCAACCAGCAAAGTATAAATACTTCTTTTTCAAAAACATGCTTAAAAAAGTAACAAATGTAAGTGTGAGATGTTAGTTAAAATAAACTTACAACAATGAAAACTCCAGTAAAAAACAAATCTTCTAAAGCAGATAAATCCACCAAAACTAAATTAAAAACCGATGAGCCTTTGGCGGAAAAAGACGAAGTAAAGCAAGCAGAAGATAAACAGAGAAAAAAGAGTGCAAAGTAAAGATCTAAAGCATAGTTGCGCTTAGCTGTGTCAAAACTTCTTTGATTGAAAATTTTGCACCGCAAATAAATTCATCAGATGCGCCGTAATAGATGGTGAGTTCATCGCCGTTTACAACATGTCCGTTAGTAAAAACTACTGAACCAAAGAAGCCACTTAGCTCGTAGCTTTCCTGTGGCTGCATAATGGGCTCTCGTGTTCGGGCCAAAACTTTTGCAGGGTTATCAAAAGCAAGCAACACGGCACCTAAACAATAGCGATGTTCTTGGTTTGCACCGTGATAAATTTCTAACCAACCTAGTTCAGTTTTGATAGGCGCCGCTCCTGCCCCAACCCTGGCGCTGTCCCAATAAGTTGCTCTGGTTTTCACAATGCATTGATGGTTTCCCCAATGAATTCCATCGTGCGACTCGGCTAACCAAATATAATTGCCTCCAATATTTTTACTTGTTGGTCGATGCAATGCATAAAACTTACCATTGATCTTTTCCTCGAAAAGTGCGACATCTTTGTTATGCGGCGGAAATATCAACCCATGGTTTTCAAAATTATGCCAGTCTTTGGTGGTTCTTAATCCTACGGCCACACCATTATCAGAAACAGCAGTATAGCTCAGATAAAATGTATCGTCAATTTTGCTAACTCTACAATCCTCAATGCCGAAACGTTCTGCATATCCTTTTCCGTGCAGCGCTACTAACTCTGGTTCGAAATTAATACCATCATCACTACTAAATAATCGCAGATGAGAAATAGTAGTTAGATAATCTAGGCCTCTGTAAGTAATTACTCTAGGATCGGTATTGATCAAATCTGGGTCATCGACCTTTAATTCCATTATCTCCAACAAGTCTGTTGTTGACCGCATTGGAACGAATATTTTCCCTAGCTGTGGAGCTACATTTTCTGCAACCCGCACCAATAAGTATATCTTTCCCTTCCAAGAGAAAACACCTGGGTTAAGCAAGCAAATCACCTGTAAATCAGCCGTACTTGCTGCCAAATCTTGTGGCTTAAGTATCGGATTTTCTTTAAATCTTTTAGCGATGTCCATTTTCTAAATTAAATTTCAAATATTTCCTACTAGAAAGATTGTTTCTTCTACTTCTCGGAGCAACTAGTAAACTGCGATTACAAAGAAACTTAGGGTAATAACTTCTTGATCTTATTTTTCACTTTGTAAATATCCTTCCACAAATCGCCTACTTTGGCCACCCGTTCTTTGATATTATTAATATTAAAATCGCTGATGCTTAAATTTTCATTTACTTCATCCCAACTTAACGGAGTAGAAACAGTAGCCTCAGGTTTTGGGCGTACCGAATATGGAGCCACTATGGTTTGTCCTTTTCTGTTCTGCAAATAATCGAGATAAATTTTGTTTTTACGCTTACTTGGACTTCGCTCTAAACTGGTCATGTCAGGATGCTGTTCGTAAACCAAACCAGCTACATAGTGGATAAAATTCTTCGAAACCTCATAATCATAACCTTGCAAGGGCACTACAATGTGAATACCTTTTGAGCCCGATGTTTTAACGAAGGAAATGATATCCAAGCCATCCAACACCTCCTTAGCGGTTAAAGCTACTTTTACAGCATCCTTAAAATCTACATCGTGAGGGTCTAAATCTAATACAGCAAAAAGTGGCTCGTCTGGTTTGCGGTAAGTGCTCATCCAAGGATTAATTTCGATACAGCCTAAATTTGCCATCCAAAGTAAAGTAGCTTCATCATTGCAAATCAAATAATCGATCTTTTTATCAAGATGTTCCGATTTTAGCGCTGCATATTTAATCCAACTCGGAATTTGGTCTGTATTCAAATCCTTTTGGAAAAAACTTGGTTTAGTTATCCCATTAGGATGACGGTTTAAAGAAAGTGGCCGATTTTTTAGATGAGGCAAAATATATGGCGCCAATTCTTTATAATAACGTACCAACTCACCTTTCGTAATCTTTTCCTTAGGCCAATAAATCTTATTCTGATTGGTCAGTTTCACTGTTTTTCTACCATACTTCAAAGTCTGTTCGTCTTGCTGCATGGTACTTTTACTAACATTAGAAACAGGTGTTTCTCGTTTTACTTCATTAGCTTTTTTATCTTCTCTTAGCCCTTTAAAAACTGGATGACGCAGATGTAGATTTTCCGTCCATTCAGAAAAAGTAACTTCGCAAACCACTTCTGGAGCCACCCATGTCACGTTTCTTTCTAGCGCTACTTTTTCCGCAAATGGTTTGTTTTTTGTTTGTAGCGGTTTTAAAATCTCCGCAATCTCTTTTAACGAATCCTCTGTAAATCCAGTACCACAATTGCCAATGTAAACCAGTCTATTCTTTTCGTTCTTCATAGCCAAAACCAATGCTCCAAAATGCTTGCGACTACCAGACGGCTTGGTAAAGCCTACAATAATAGCTTCTTGTGATTGCTGTATTTTAACCTTCTGCCAACTTCCACTCCTGGTACCGCTAGCATAAGTACTTTCTATATTTTTGACCATAATCCCTTCCCAACCTTTCTTTCTAGCTTCTTCTAAAAACTTTTTCCCAGTTAAGGCAGAGGTTTTTACCAGCTCTATTTCCTTTTGTTTATGGTTATCTAAAAGCTTTTCTAAAAGTTTTTTGCGTTGTTGCAAAGGCATCATTCGCACATCAGCGTTATTGATTTCCAATACATCGAACACTACATAATGCAAATTCACTTTCTTTTGCGATGGATCATAATTTTGTAACGCTTGGAAATTGGTTCTATCTCTTTCTCTAACTACAATTTCTCCATCCAAAACAGCGTCGATGTTCAACTTTTCTAATGCTGCAACCACTGGTGGATAATCTTCAGCTAAATTTTTACCATTTCTAGAAGTCAAGGAAACTTTGCCTTTTCTTATTTCTGCAATTCCACGATAGCCGTCCAATTTCTCCTCAAAAATCCAATTATCTTCTTCAGTTACAAACTTAACCAGCTTCGCCAGCATCGGCTGATAATCATCTTTTTTAAGAACAGGCTTTGCTTTCTTCGGTATTTCTACCTCCTGCTTTTTAAAATCTTTGCCCTCTTTTTTAATTTTAGCGTTCACTAGATCTTCAGCATCATATTTCGCATCTACGGCATGTTTATCTCGATGTTTAATCAGCAACCAAGCATTTTGTTCACTATCCTTCATTCGTACCAATGCAAACTCTCCTTTCAACTTTTTGCCATGTAGTACGAATTTCAAATTGCCGTCCTTCAAACCCTTATTCAAACTATCCTTTTTATTGTCGATAGCTTCATAAGTACCTTCATCAAAAATACTGACGACCCCAGCGCCATAATTTCCTTTCGGTATTACACCTTCAAAAGATCTATAATCGTATGGGTGATCTTCCACCATCATTGCCAAACGTTTGTCTTTTGGATTTAATGACGGACCTTTGGGAACTGCCCAACTTTTTAGAACGCCGTCAAGCTCTAATCTAAAATCATAATGCAAGTGCGATGCATGGTGCCTTTGTACCACAAAAGATAATTTCTTACCTACAGCCTTCCCTCCTTTGGGTTCACTCGTTTGCTCAAAATCTCTTTTCTCAACATATTTAGTTAAAGACATTTGCTATGCTCCTTTCTTACTTAGGCTTTGCATCAATTGTTCATACAAATCGTCACTTACACTTTTTTCAGGCTGCATTTTCTTTACTATCACTTTTTTGCCTTTTGCCTTAGCACGTATAATTTTCATCAACTCTTTGCTATACTCGTCTTTAAAAGCTGAAATATCAAAATCAGCACTATATTGTTTAATTAGTGCCATACCTACTTCCAACTCTTTAGGTTTTACCGTAGCGGTTTCAATCTCCAGATCTTTAGTACTTCTAATCTCTTCATCAAACCTAATCCTAGTAATTACCAACACATTATTAAGCGGATGGATAACACAAAGATGCTCGTTACTACGTAGTACAAAACGAGCAACACCAGCTTTTTTTGACTTCTGGAGTGCTTTTAACAATAGAGAATAAGCCTTTTTACCCTGTGGTTCGGGTTGAGTATAATAAGACGTTTCGTAGTAAATCGGATTGATGTCGACAAGGTTTACAAAGTTTTCCAGTTCTATCAACTTTGTTTTTTCAGGCAAAGCATTAGCAAAATCCTCATCTTCTAAAACCACATAGTTTTCTTTAAGTAAAAAACCTTTCACAATGCGTTCAAATGGGACTTCTTTACCACTTCTTTCGCTTATGCGTTGGTATTTAATTTTAGATAGATCTTTGCCATCTAGCATATCTAAATCTAGATGGCTAGTTTGCACCGCCGAATATAATTTCACAGGAATGTTAACCAGCCCAAAACCTATGGCACCTTTCCAAATTGCCTTCATAATTTTCTATTTTAAGAGTAGATATTAATTAAATTTAAAACCTGCGACTTAAATAGAAACAGTCGATAAAAAGAATGGTTTTTAGGAATTTACAGCTATTGGATAAGGCCGTTAATTACGCCATAACGTATCAGTGCTGCAGAATTTTTAGAACCAGTTTTATCTAGCAAGCTTTGTCTATGCCCTTCGATAGTTCGCTTGCTCAAAAACAGTTTTTCAGACATTTCTAAATTTGTTAGGCCTTCGGCAATGAGCTGCAAAATCTCTAGCTCACGCAACGAAAAATCTATTTCATTATCTGGCATAGACATTAAATACTGCTTGCTTTGCAACATAGTATCCATTAAAGACATGGTTAATTCGGAACAAAGATATCTACGTCCTTGATTGACAAACTTTACAGCAAAGATGAGTTCATCTGCACCAACATTCTTTAATAAGTAACCGTCTCCACCGTTTTTAAAGGCTTCCATCACATACTTTTCATGATCATGCATAGAAAGCATTACCACTTTTATTTTAGGATACTTTGCTTTTACCTCTCTTAACAATTGCATCCCATCCATTTCTGGCATATTGATATCTGCAATGATCATATCCACTTCTCCGGATGCTAATAATTTCATCACCTCTATACCATTGTTCCCTTCTCCTAATACCCTAATTTGTTCATCAGCTTCTAATAGTAATTTGATGCCATTTCTAACAATATTATGATCTTCCGCCAATATGATATTTATCATTCTTCCCCTAAATTTTGATGTGGTTGATTGTTCCAAAAGCCCGAAATTATATAAACATTAATTATCTATCCATTCACTAAACAAAACATAGGGCTATAATTTCATTTGCAGCACGAAAACAAGTATTATACGACATCAATCAAGTACAAATACCCTTCAATTTCGCCTACTAAATTTTAATAATTTTATAGTAAACCTACGTATCCTTGTAATAATTTAAATAGATGGCTTTTTGTTTTAAAAATTTAGAAAACATTTTATATTCACATCAAATAGAAATCATGGCGCAGAACTTATTGTTCTTGTCTGTGTTTCATAGTTATAAATACTAAATTCAATATGTCTGATTTCCCAGATGCTGCGTTAATTTTAGACGCAATACCGTTGGCTTGTTATATGCTTGATAACAACGTCAACTTTTGCTACGTTAATGATAAGGCATTGTCTTTCTTTAAGATGAGCAGAGAAGCTATGCTGGGAAAAAATGTATGGACTCTTTTTCCGAATTCAATAGAGACAGATTACTATCACGAAATCAATGCAGCGTTAACTCAAAAGAAAGCGAAAACTTTCGAATATATATCCATTTACACCGACAGCTGGCTTAAACTCACCGTTACTCCTATTAAAGAAGGTGTTATTGTTACTTTCAATTGCATTGAACAAGACAAGTACAATGAAAACCTTTACAAAACATTAGTTGAAAACACACCCGACATTGTGACCAAATGGGATAGCAATTTAAAGCTAAGCTACGGAAATGTAGCTTTTGAAGAGAAATTGGAACTCTCATTGAACGACACTATAGGCAAAACTCATGAGCAAATATGGCCTGAAACGGATTTAAATGCATTAGTAGAAAAAATGCAGAAAGTACTAGATAATGGTAGCGCCGAAACCATTACCGTTCCTCTTAAAACACAAGACAGCCAGTTATTTTACAATGTAAAAATGGCTCCAGAACTTACTGTAAACGGAAAAGTTAAAAGTATAATTTCTATAGGAAGAGATATCACTGAATTAAAAGCTAGTCAAGAAGCAATTAATGCGGATATAAGTAGTAAGTATAAATCTTTATTCAATTCCATTAATCAAGGTTTTTGTATCATAGATTTGCTATGGGACGCAGATGATAATGCCATTGACTATAAATTTCTGGAAGTGAACCCTGCTTTCTGCAAACTTACCGGAATAACTGAAACACATAAGACCATTAGAGAAATTTATCCTGAAGCAGAAAGTTATTGGTTTAAAATTTACGGAGAAGTAGCCAAAAGTAAAAAATCTGCTCACTTCGAATTACCAGCCAAACTTATTGATGGTTGGTATGAAATTGAAGCTTTTCCGATAAAATCATTAGGAGAAAATATTGTAGGCGTATTATTTAATGATATCACTGAAAGAAAGCATGCCGAAAATATACTCCGAAAAAGTGAGGAAAGACAAAGCTATTTACTAAAACTTACCGACGCAATCAGATTTATTTCTGATCCTTTAGAAATACAAGAAGCTGCGGCCACAGTAATAGCAAAGCACTTAGATGCGGACAATGCTTTTTATGGTGATATCATAAACATTAACGATGTGGATTATATACAAGTTGGCCGTTTGTATCAAAAGAAAGGTAAAAGCGGCTCCTTCAAACCTAACTTGTATTCTTTTTCTGATTTCGGTAAACATATCGAAGAGATTAAACATGGGAAAACCAGTGTAGTTGCTAATATCGAAACCGATGATAGGTTTTCCGCTGAAGAACTATCGCAATATCGAGTTTTAGGCTTTTATGCATGGGTGGCTATTCCGTTAATTAAAAACGGCAAGGCAGTTGGTTTGTTTATGGTACAAAACTTCAGTCCATACGAATGGACTGAACAGCATTTAACTTTTATTGAAGAAACTGCCGAACGCACTTGGGCTTATGCAGAGCAAACCAAAATAGCAAAAGCACTAAGCTATTCGCAAGAGCAGCTAGCTGTAGCCCTAACAGCTTCAAATATGAGCACTTTTCACTGGCTCAAAAAAAAGAATGATATCGTAGTCTCTCCGCTATCTCCCATTGTGTTTGGTTTAAAAAACAAAAATACTTCTTACAGTGAAAGCGAAGGCTTTTATATGATTCATCCTGAGGATCAAAAAAAACACCTTAAAACGCTAGAAAACGCAAGTAAATATCAAAACGAATTTCATCAGGTGTATCGTATTATTAGACCAATAGATGGAAAAGTTGCATGGATTGAAGAACGAGGCAAAGGAATATATCATCAGCATAGTGGCATCTTTGAAATTAGAGGTATCCATTGGGATATTACAGCTCAAAAAGAATCAGAGGATATCATGCGTAATGCTGAAGAAAAATATTTAACCAAATTAGCGCAAGATGTAGACTTAAGAACAAAAGAGTTGAAGGATAGTAAAGATGAGCTAGAAGCCATTTACAATAATACGCTGATGTCTATGTCGGTGTTAAATCCAGTTCGTAATAAATACAATCAAATTACAGACTTCAAAATTGCCTTAACCAACAAAGCTTTGGAAAAAGAAACAGGAAGAGACGATTTGATTGGCAAATTATATGCAGAAGAATTTCCGGGGATTAAAAAAGCCGGCTTGTTTGAATTGATGTTAAAGGTAATGGAAACAGGCTTACCTCAAACTAGCGAATATTTTTATCCTTACGAAGATTTCAACAAATGGTATTCTTGCATGTTCGTAAAAATGGGCGATAACTTATTAGCTACCAACCAAGATATCAGCGAGCGAAAAATTGCTGAGCAGCTATCTAGCGACAACTCGGCAATGATACAGGGCATAGCGAACTCGGCACCCGATATGCTCTATGCCATCAGTTTAGATACACTGCAACAATTCTACTCCAATAATCGGATTGAACAATTGGTTGAAAAAACTCATGCTGAGATCAAGAAAATGGGAAAACATTTCTTCGAAGAGTTTATACATCCTGATGATAAAAAACAGTTTTATACCACCTTAAAAGAATTTAAAAGCGAGCATCAGAAAAAGGAGATTAAGGAATTATCATATCGCTTGGTTGATGCTAAGGGAAAAATTCATTGGATAAAAACCAAAAGTGCAGTTTATATCAGAGATGAAGAAGGCTTTCCTACCCATATTGTGGGGATTTCGCAAGATATCACACAACAAAGAGAACTGGAAGAAAAAAATAAACAACTAACCAATGAGCGACGAGAATTAGAAAAGCAACAGCAAAAAGAAATTTTAAAAGCAACATTAAATGCGCAAGAAGAAGAGCGACAACGTATCGCGGAAAGCCTACACAATGGCCTAGGGCAAGTGCTTTACGGCGTAAAGGCTACGCTAGAACGTTTAGATTTGGATAATGTTGAAGCAATCGATGAAAACATCAACATCCTTAATCGCTCAAAAGAATTATTGGGCATGTGTATCCAAGAAAGTCGAAAGATTTCTCATGAGCTGATGCCTTCTATTTTAGAGGATTTCGGTTTAAAGGTGAGTATAAAGGATATCTGCAATCAACTAAAGGGAAAAACACATTTCAATTGCACATTCTCAGATGTAGATGTTCCTATGGATAAATATGTTCAATTGGCAATCTATAGAATTGTACAAGAGTTATCGCTCAACATCATGAAACATGCCGATGCCAGCTTGGCTCATATAGACATCTCGATTATAGACGGGCAAATCCATATTATGGCAAAAGATAATGGAAAAGGATTTGAACGGGATATTGTAAAAAACAAGGGAATTGGATTAAAAACTATTGAATCAAAGGTTAAATTATTAAATGGAAAAATCGCCATTGCATCCAAACCCAGTGAAACCATAATCCGAATCCAACTCCCTCTTTAATTGTTGTTTAACCTTAGGCGTGAGCTAGTCCACTAAAGAAATCATCTCTGTCAAAAGTGATGGAATTCCAAGGCATGCGTTTAGGCCTAATTTCTGAAATATTATGATTATCGATCTCCTCTAAACTGATTTCTTTGCTTTGCAAACTTGCATCACCTTCTAAATCTTTACCTGCATTTCTAGTATTTTCCTTAAATGCAGGAATTAACCCAAACTCGTCCTTATTTTTCGTCTCTTCTCCAGCACTGCTATACTTGTTATCCATTTGGGCTTTTTGCTGCACTAAGCCTTGCTTATTTTGCAGATCTTTTTTATTAAAATCCATCTCTATTCTTAGTTATCTTTCTAATCGGATATGATAAGTTTCAATTTCTTTGAGTGCTTCCAAAATCCCTGTTCTTTGTTTTTGCAACAAACCAATATGATGCGCATGAGTAGCGTAATCTTCTAAAATCCTATCGTATTTTTCTATGGCAGCCTGCTCTCCAGTTTCGATAGCGCCTAAAATAGCCTCATCTTCCTTGCTGCTTAAAGCTTCCTTAATATCTATCCAAGTTCTGTGCAAAACACCCAAAATCCCTCCATCTTCATTTTCGCTACTGCCTCCGTGTAAAGTAAGATGATTTTTAAGCTCATTGGCATAACCTACACGTTGCGACGCTAAACGCAAAAACAAATCTCTTAGTTCTACGCTATCAGTAGCTTCACTTGCTGATAAATACCCTTCCTTACCGTCATTTACAATATCAACTAATCCTTTTAAATCTTCAATTACCTTCTTATTCGTTTCCATCATTTTTCTTCTTATTTTCTATTTCCGTATTACGCTCAGTATTTTCTCCGAATGGCTTGCTACTGCTACGAGTAGAATTTTGCTGATCATTTTGTACGCCTGCAATAGCTGACGAATTAGCATCTCCTATATTATTTGGATTTTCTCCTTCAACATCTGCAGGCCTACGGTCTAATTCTTTCTCATCTGTATCCAATTCTGCTCGTTTTACTAAACGCTGATTTGGATTTCCTTCTTCTCCTTGTGGCTGCCTAGATTCTTTATGCTCTTTTTGATGATTTCCTTCTCTATGAGATTGATTAAAATCCCTATTTTGTTCAAATTGAATTTCCATATTTTTTGAGCTTATTGATTAACTTTAGTCGTATCTTTTTTAGTAGTATCTACAGAAGTGTTGCTGGCATTTCCTGTGTCTAAATTGATAAAATCACTATCTGCGGCAACACTAGTATCCCACATCTTCTCTTGTTTCTTTTCCGAGCTACAACCGCCTATCAAAAAGCATAAGCCCATTATGCATATCACTATAATTGATTTCATCTTTTTTTGTTTTAAAGAGATTGATGTATATAAAATAGCCAAACGATATAAAAAGTTCCCAATATTTTCAAATCAGGTATTTTGTTTTTTGACAATGCGTATTTAAATCGCCATTAAGAAATCTTTTTCGCTATAAATAGCCTTTTTATTTTTCTATTTAAATAATTCCCTTTGGATATCGAAGCTTTAAATTCTTTAAGTATTTTTTCAGGCACATTCTCGTACAAATAGATTTCTCCCGAAAGAAAAGTAACGATTAGCGCATTTCTTTCAGCTTCGTAATTAATATGTGTAATGACAGAAGAAGGCATGATTAAAACTACTAGGTTAGAATTACACAATTGCAATTAGGTATTTAGCCAAACTTATACCCGTTTTTACAATAGACTACTTGTTAAGACGTTTAATTAAGTATATTCGAATACACGCAAAAAATGGTTGATATGGCAGAGAAAGTAAGTAAAAACCAACAAGCTACAGATAGCTTACTGGAGAAATCAAAAGCCTTAAGAGCTAAGTCTAAAGAAACAGAAAATAAATTTAATGAGTTAAAGGCTCAAGTAGATGAGTTTATACATTCAGATAAAAAAAATTCTCAACCAAGATCATAAACTGCCTGCAAACTTCATATCTTCCCTTATTTACCTTTAGTCAAATTTCTTTTTCGAAACCTTTGTGCCAGCACTCTTAGCTTCTAACAAACCAATTGCAATTGATTGTTTTTTAGACGTTACTTTTTTGCCTGTACCTGTCTTTAATTTTTCTTCTTTCATTTTGCGTATCACTTTTCTCAATATTTAGCCTGCTTTTTCTGAATACTTATCATGATAGTATTTATTTAACCTACTAAGGTCTGTAGGGAATTGTTTTAAACAAAAAGTTAATCAGGTATTAGTACCTATGATTATTCGTAAAATACTCATTTTTAGACCACTTAAAACAAAATCACAGTCACATCTCTTTCTAAGGATATACAATCAAATACATATCCACTAAAATTAAAAATATTATGAAAAGTGAAAAAGATAACAACGGTATGCCCAACGCTCATCTACATGACTTATTTGTTGATGAACTAAGGGATATACTAGGGGCCGAGAAACAACTTTTAAAAGGTTTGAAAAAAATGGCTGATAAGGCTGTAAGTCAAAGTTTAAAGGATGCCTTTTCAACGCACTATACCGAAACTGAAGAGCAAATAGAAAGATTGAAACAGGTATTCGCCAGTATCGATCTTACAGCTAGAGGTAAAAAATGCAAGGCGATGGAAGGTTTGCTAAACGAGGCCGAAGAGATTATTGAAGAGTTTGAAGGCGACCAAGCTTTAGATGCCGCTCTAATTGCTGCAGCGCAAAAAGTAGAGCACTATGAAATTGCTACTTATGGATGCCTAGTAACTTACGCTTCCCTAATGGAGCATAATGAAGCAAGAGATTTATTACAAACTACCTTAGACCAAGAAAAAGAAACAGATAGTAAGCTTACAGAAATTGCAATGTCTGAAGCTAATTTAGCGGCATAACTTTTTTCTGTTTATGCTAGCGTTAACATCATGTTGACGCTAGCTTTTTCAAAATAATTAAGAGTAGAAACATTACTATGTCTGGAAGCGTAGAAATGAGTTAAATCAAAAAGCAGGGGCAAATTTCGATAAGAAATACGCTCAATTAATGGAAGAAAATCATGTAAAAGTATTGGCAATTATGGAACATGAGGCGAGAAAAGGCACCGATGCTAATTTAATAGCATTTGCAAATAAAATAGGTACCTGTTGTCAATTCACATCTTAATGCCATAAGAAAGATAAAAGACGGTTTAAAATAAACTTTTAGGCAAAACAGTTGTTGAACTAATAGACTATGCAAAATCTCCCTTTAACCAAATTAGCACGATGAAAATAGCTTATATCAGTACCTCTCTCCCTAACGAATGTGGCATTGCAACATTTAACGCAAATTTAGCGAGTGCCATTAACCAACATAAAGCCATTGCAAAAGATAGTTTTGTAATTGCCTTAAGCGATTCTGAAAACTTAGATACCTACAAATACCCCAGTGATGTTAAATACATCATTAGACAAAGCAATCAAAAAGATTATTTAAGGGCAGCTGATTATATCAATACCAGCCAAGTAGATGCCTGTATTATTGAGCACGAATTTGGTATTTACGGCGGAGAAAGTGGTTTATATTTATTGACCTTGATGGCAAGAATAAACAAGCCAATAATAACTATTTTACATACTGTACTTAAGCAGCCAACTTATATCCAGCAAACCATTATCCAGCAAATTGCAAAACGTTCGTCGAGCATTGTTGTAATGAGTCAAAAAGCAATAGGATTTTTAACCAGTATCTATCAAGTACCGAAAGAGAAAATAAAATACATAGAACATGGCGTTCCTGATTTAGAGCCATCTACAGATAATCCTATTAAGAAAGCTTACCCATTTAAAGATAGCAAAGTACTACTCACTTTTGGTTTAATTAGTAGAGGTAAGGGATTAGAAACGGTTGTAGAGGCTTTGCCTGAAATTGTTAAACTCCATCCAGATGTGAAATACGTTGTTCTGGGAAATACACATCCAGGCGTGGTAAAAAATGCTGGGGAAGAATATCGTGATAGTTTAAAGCGATTGGCAAAGAAGCTAAATGTAGAAAACCATTTGGTATTTGTAAACAAGTTTGTGGATGAGCAGGAACTGCATCATTACCTTTCTGCCGCCGATGTTTACATTACACCTTACTTAAACGAAGCACAAATTACCAGCGGAACACTGTCTTACGCAGTTGGTGCTGGTGCTGCAGTAATTTCTACACCTTACTGGCATGCACAAGAATTATTAGCTCAAAAGCGTGGTTTATTGTTTGATTTTAAAAATCATCAACAATTAGCTCAACTAACAAATGAACTACTGGAACAGCCAAAGAAGCTTAATGAACTAAAATATAACGCCTATCAGTATGGATTAACTTTACGTTGGCCAACTATTGGCAAAAACTATATCAAGGTATTAGAAAAAGCTATTCTAGATAAGGGAAAAGCTAATCTTGAGCACAAAACCATCATTGATGTAGATGCTATTCCAACCTTTGATTTGGGCCATATCCGTCGTTTAACAGATGATACTGGAATTGTACAACATGCAAAATATGGGATTCCCAATTTAAAAGAAGGTTATTGCTTAGATGATAATGCCAGAGCTTTAATTATGGCTTTAATGGCATTTGAACAATATAAAAGTAAAGAAGCTTTAGACTTGCTGCCTATTTACCTTAGCTATATCCAATATATGCAAAAGGAAGACGGAAATTTCCGAAACTTTTTAAGCTTTAACCGCAATTATCTAGATGAGGTTGGTTCTGAAGATTCGTTTGGGAGAACTATTTGGTCATTAGGCTATTTAACTAACTTCGCCCCCAACAATTCTTATAAAGAATTTGCTGCTGAACTTTTCTTAAAATCTGTACCACATTTTTCTAAACTGGAGCATTTGCGTGGCGTAGCAAACACTATGATTGGTATCAGTCATTACTTAAAGGTAAATCCAAGCCACGTTTCTATTGTTGATGAACTAAACCAGCTAGCTGTTCCGTTGATTAACGCATATCAAAATAATAAAGATGGAGATTGGCATTGGTTTGAACAGAAACTTACTTATGATAATGCCTTGTTACCTTTAGCTCTACTTTGTCATTATGAAATCAGTAAGGATAGACAATCGTTAGATATCGCGTTAGAAGCACTCGAATTTTTAACTAACAAAACTTTAGCCTTTGGTTTCTTAAATCCAGTTGGAAATGATGGTTGGTTAGCAAAAAACGAGCCTATGGCACTTTATGACCAACAGGCAATAGAAACAATGGCAATGGTGCTGGTTTATTTTAAAGCTTACGAGGTAACTAAGGATGAAAAGCATATGCTCAATTTGTATCAGAGTTATCAATGGTTTTTAGGCGAAAACAGCTTAAATTTGCCGCTCTACGACCATGAAACTAAAGGTTGTGCCGATGGTTTACAAAACCTAGGCGTAAACCGTAACCAAGGGGCAGAAAGTACGCTGGCTTATTTAATATCTCACTTAGTAGTATTTAAAGCATTAGAAATCGAATATCGTTACCTAACAGATGATAATCAATTAAAAGTAGACGTTTTAGAAAAATAAAATTAGGCATAAAAAATCCCTCGTTTCGAAAATGAAACGAGGGATTTTTTATGCATTTATAATTATAAATTACACAGAACTTCCATTATTGGTTTCCATAATTCGTTCTAATAATCTCTCTAGGTTTACTGTAGCAAACGAAGAACAATAATCAGATAAACCATAAGGAATAATTAGTTCTCCATTATGAATGATGGAACCACAAGAATACAATACATTCGGTACATAACCTTCCCGCTCATCCGGATTAGGAACTAGTAATGGCTCATGTAATCTGCCAATTTCTATCGAAGGGTCATTTAAATCTAGCAAACTTGCTCCTAAACAATACCTTCTCATTGGGCCAACACCGTGGGTAATAATTAGCCAACCTGCTTCCGTTTCTATAGGCGAGCCGCAATTACCAATTTGAATAAATTCCCAAGGGTATAATGGCGACTGCAATTTTACGGGTTGATCCCAAACGGTAATCCGATCGGAATACATCAAGTAATTATTCCAACCGTCAATCCTAGACATCATCGCATATTTTCCATTGATCTTTTTAGGAAACAGCGCTAAGTTCTTATTCTGAGCGCCCTTACCATGCAGTGGACTAACCTTGAAATCATAAAAATCGGTGGTTTGCATCAGTTTTGGAATAATAAACGCACCGTCAAATGCCGTATAAGTACCGTAGTAAATCACACTTCCATCATCTTTGGTAAAACGTACAAAACGGGCATCTTCAATTCCTTTACGTTCAAATTCCGAGATAGGAAAAATAACTCTGTCAGAAATATCGGTATCCTTTGAAAAACAGATCTCATGGTAAGTATCAGATAGCCAAAGAATCCTATCATACTCTAATTTATCAGTATCATCGGTCTGCTTTTCTTTTGCATCCAAAACCAATTTTCTCAACTGCGGATAATCGAATTTATCTCCTAAATGTGCATTGACGTTAGTAATTACATTCATCGAAATATTCGCATCCGCCGCTTTCTTAAGAAATAACCTTTTATTATAGATGGCATTTTTAACCACCTCAGCTTCATCTATATAATTACCCGCTGGCAATACATGAATGTTGTTATGTGCATCCAATAATGCTCTTCTAAAAACCACCGAAGAAATATGTCCTTCTCCAACTGCCCTAAAACTGATGATTACACGCTTCTCTCCTTCTACTAAATTAGATTGATCAGGATCTTCTACAATTGATGGGTTAAAAAATGCTGCTGATTCAATTGAATATTCATGTGTAAAATAAGAACCGATGAGATATTTAGTAAACTCATCCATTTCTTTATAATCGATATCCATTTCTTCTATCAGCCACTGTATCTTTTTGCAGTGCTTTAAAAATACTTTAGTAATGTTACGATGGCGTTTGGAAAACTCTTGCAGCAAAGGCGATACAATATCGAAAACTTGACGTTCGCTTAGGCTGGTTACTTTTGTGATCACCTCCCTAGCTCGTTCATCGCCGTTATAAAAAAATCTCGCTATTACTCTTTTTGGATCTGGGTAAACCTTAACTGGCTTTCTGCTAACTGTTATCCTCATATTAGATTTTGTTTAAATAGAATAACAATTTTTAAAGCTTAGATGTTTTCGATAATGCAAAAGGCTTAAAACTAAACTATCAACCATGTGTTATAAATAAAAAATATTATGGATTCAGCAGCATTAGATTTTTACATCATCGCCCAAATTGACGAGCTAGAAAAGCATATTAAAGTGGTACAATTAGAAACTACTGATGGCGTACCTTATTATTCATGCATTATTGGCGACAATGAAATTACGCAACTAAGAAATGAAATGTATGGAAAATGGGAGCAACTCTGGGGCGATTTAGACGATAAAACCATACAAAATATCGGTTTGCAAATTGAAGAAAAAATTACGCCACCTTAAACATAGTGCAAAATCCCGTTAGTGATGCAAAACTTAACTAAAGCCGCGGTATTACGTACACCCGTTTTGGCAATCATTTGTAGCCGATGTCCTTCTACCGTACGCTTACTGGTGAATAGCTTATCGGCGATTTCCAAATTAGTATAGCCTTCGGCAATGAGCTCTAAAATTTCAATCTCTCTACTAGAAAAATCTACATTAACATTACTGGCAGGTTTAGTTCTAATTCCCGCACCAAAACCTAACAGGCTTTTATTTAATAGCTGATAAGTCAATTCTGAGCATACATAAAATGAATTACCCATCACTTGCTTAATCGCAAAAATCAACTCTTCTTCATTAACGCTTTTAAGCAAATATCCTTTTGCTCCCGATTTTAAGGCTTGAGAAACGTACTTTTCGTGATCTAACATGGAAAGTATAAGCACTTTTATATTCGGGTATTCAGTCGCAATCTTGTCAGCAAGTTCCAAACCACTCATATTTGGCATGTTGATATCCGCAAGGATCAAATCAATCCGCTCGTCTGTGGTCTCTAAAATTTGTATAATTTCGGTACCATCGGCGCCCTCGCCAATTACATTGAACTCACTATATTTTTCTATCAAAGATTTGATACCATCACGCACCAAATGATGATCATCGGCCAATAAAATATTGACTACCTTGTTGTTATTCTGCGCCATTTAGAGGGATATTCATCAATATTTTTGTTCCTTTATTCGGTTTTGAAAAAACTTCAAATACACCATTTAACAAGTGTAAACGGTTCACCACGCTTTTTAAGCCAAATCCTTTTTTGGGATCTGAAATTACTGCATTGTCCATTCCTTTGCCATTATCGGTTTGACTAACGTAGAGTTCATCTTCTTTTTGCAGAATAAGTACATTAATGTGGCTAGCTTCTGCGTGTTTTATAGTATTGTTCAACAACTCTTGGATAATACGGTAAATCACAACCTCTATATTGCTGTTTAAACGTTTTTCCTTGATATTAAAACTGAAGTTAAAATCAATTTGTTGAACGTCTAATTTTCTTTCCAACATATCTTTCAAAGCAACTTCCAACCCCATATCGTTTAGTAATACAGGCGTAAGTTCAAATGAAATTTGTCTAACTTTTTTTATTGCGGCATTAATTAAGGCTCTACTTTCAGCTTCGGATGCACCTAATTTAAGCTGCGCTGCAAATAACAACTGGCCAATTTCATTGTGGAGATTTTCGGCAATATTTCTACGTTCCTCTTCCTGTGCGCTAATGATGGCTTTAAACAATCGCCGCTGTTGCAAAGACTTTAATCTGGTTTGTTCTTCCATCAAGCGTTGTCGTTCCTCATTCAACTCCATTTGAGCCGTAACATCCTGGGAAATGCCTATAATTTGCAAAGGAGCCCCATATTCATCTCGTTTTAAAACTTTCCTTTTAGTAGTTAGCCAATGTACTTTCCCTTCGTGATCTATAATTCGATATTCCAATTCGTTCACATCATTATCCTTTGCTTTTCGTAAGCTCTCTATGCTCTCAAAAAACTTATGTTGATCTGCAGGATGCACTATTTTCTCGAAAAATCGGAAACCCATATCGCTAATTTCTTTTCTTCCCATTTTAAATAACTGATGGATACGAGTATTAGAATAGATCTTTCGCATCTGCTGGATATCTGTAACATACAACATATCAGGCACAGCATCTGCTATTTTGGAAAACACAATAGATTCAAGTTCAAAGTCTTCGATTAGTATCTTATGATTTAAATTTTGGCCTATGATATTTGCATCTTTATATTTCTCCATGTAGCATCTCGAGATGGTTATCGAATTAAATATAGGCAAAAAACAAAACAACACCCCAAATAGTTGTAATACTTTAACTAAAACCTCCCTATTAATCGGTAATTAAACAGCTTTCTACACTGTTTAAAAAGTAATTCAAATCAAATGGTTTAGCGATAAACAAATCCATATGTTTTGCGTAGTTGCAAAAATTATTCAATGGATAAGCGGAAAGCACAATTAATGGAATTGCAGGAAAAAACATCTTAATTTTCTGACATAAATTTTCTACGTGAGATAAAGGTGCAGAAGTATGATCAAGTAAAATTAGTTGAGGATTAGAGGCATTATTTTTCCCTATCGCTTCCTTTGAAACAAACTCGAGTTGAAATTTTTCTGAAATAAAAACCTCAGCAAGAATAGTTTGCATGCTGTGCTCGTCTTCAAAAATCAATAGCCTACGTTTATCAGTATTCGCGATAGGAATATTTGACATTGTGTTTAGATTATTTCATCAAGCATTTGACTGGTACCTGCCATAGCCAATTGCTCTTCTTCTTGCTGTTTATTATAGATAATTACCCGTAATAGATTAACCACTTTTTGCGCATCACACTCTAGAGCTTGCGCCAATAAGGACGTATATGCTGTAATTTGATATTGCTGTAATTGCTGCATTCCCACTATCAATCCCGCATCACGGATAAAGCTATTCCGTGGCGTTACATCTATGATATCATAACACTCTTCAACCAATACTTCAACATCCTTATTCTCTCCTTCCTCAATGGCTACATCCATTGCTTCGAAAATACTTTCTAAACGATGAATGTGATCTTTCCCTTCTTTTTCGAACCTGCTGAGTGTTTCCAATAAATCTTCGCAGCCAACTGCTAATTGCAAAATTGGCAATACTGTAGACCACTGTTTTTCTGCTCCATAAACTTGCCTTAAACTGTCTACTAAAGATTTTATTTTAAAATCTCCTTTGTTGAGCGTTTTCTCTTCTGAAGCATTAGATTTAATTGTGCTAACCATAACTAACTAATTAAAAATCAAAGAATAACCATCTCACTACGTGATGATTTATACAAACTAATATCCGATATCATATTTATTTTAAAAAGGATATTTATACGAAAAAACAACGTATAAATACGCAATCTATTATGATGTTTTCACCGTAAATTCATAAACAATTTATTGAAGCTTAGTGTTTTAACAAATATGAACATTACCGAATTAGCCTTAAAAGAATTGAACAATTTTCGCTTAAGAAAGCAAATTTCTTGGCATAGCGGAAAGTGTTACCCCTAGATATTTACAATTTACTTTAAGAATTAATGTCTAAAGGAACTTCCACTGTATAAACTAAATTGTAATTCTACCTCCGGTTACAGGTAATACTGCACCAGAAATAAAACTGGCATCGGCCGAAGCTAAAAACAGAAAAGCAGGTGCTACTTCTACAGGCTGCCCAGGTCTTTCCATAGCGGTATTTTGCCCGAAAGTCTCTACGTTAAATTTAGTCGCTGGAATCAAAGGAGTCCAAACTGGTCCCGGCGCCACCGCATTTACGCGAATTCCCTTACCTTGTTTTAACAAAATTTGGCTGAGGTTTGAAGTAAAATTGATAACTGCACTTTTGGTAGCAGAATATGGCAATAAATCTTCCGAAGGGTCAAACGCAACTACCGATGTAGTATTAATAATGCTACTCCCTTTTGGCATGTGAGGTATCGCAGCTTTACACAAATAAAATATCGCATTAACATTGGTATCAAATGTCAAGTTCCACTCTTCCGTCGGAATATCTTCTATATTTTCTCTACTGATATGAAAAGCGGCATTATTGATGAGTACATCTATCCTACCAAACTCTTGTACAGCTGTATTTATAATGTTTTTACATTGCTTTTCACTAGTGATGTCGCCCTTCATCAGAATTGCTTTTCTTCCAGCTTTCCTTACATATTCGGCCGTTTCTTCGGCATCCTTATCTTCTACATCAGCTAAATAGCTTATCAATATATCTGCACCTTCCCTAGCAAAAGCAATGGCTACTGCCCTACCAATTCCCGAATCTCCGCCAGTTATAATTACTTTTTTATCAGTAAAACGACCATAACCTACATAACTTTCTTCACCATGATCGGCTTTAGGATTCATTTCACTTTCTGTACCCGGATATTCTTGTTCTGGTGTATTAAATGGTGGAGCAGGAAATAATTCCTTTGGATCAATATTTTCTTCCATAATGTTTTTGTTAGTGATATAAACTGAACGAATGAGCGAAGAAAAAGTTCCTCAGAATTAACTTTCGAGCGTAAATACTAATTGGTTTACGTATTTATACGGCAATAAAAAAGCCGTAAACAAATTGCTTACGGCTTTCGATAAATAAATATTGAGTTAGTTTACAGCCTTAACGAAGTTCATTACCACGTAGGCAGTTTTACCACTATATTCAATTGGAGATTTGATGGTCATTGCATTATCATCAGCACTGGTTAATACTAAACGATAACCTTCTGTTACATTCTTAGCTTTATCACCTTCGTATAATTTCTTAAACTGAAAAGTTTCATCAGCAGTGCTTACCGACCAAAATATATTTTGAGTTTTAGCCGAACAACTTGCACTTGCAGGTAAACTATAGCTGCCATTACCGCTATTGGTCAATCTCCAAGTACTACCAACAAAACATTTATATGAACTCTCTCCCAAAAACGACCTTACTGCCACATCGGGAATACCCTCAAAGGTAATATTGTTTAACATCCAGTTACCTGTAACATTGCCTCTTCTTACCGCAGGTGCACCTGTAGTAGTTTTTGGAGAACAGCTTTCTAACACCACTAAAGATGCAGAGAATAATGCGATAGCTAAAATTAGTTTTTTCATTGTTTTTGTTTTATAAATTTGTTATCCATTATTTAAATGGAATTAATGAGCTTGCAAGCTCGGTTTATTTTCACTTATCTCGAAGCGATCCAGAAAATATCAGACTAAGCGATTTCTTTTCTGAAATAAAGTTCAGTCTTTGTATAATTTTCGTGAAACTCATTACATAAATCCTGCCAAAAATAAAGTATTTGGCCTATTTAATCTACATTTGTTTTGTCACCTTTTAAATCCAATTATTATGAAGCCAGAAACTACTGCTATTCATGCGGCTAACTTAGTAAAAGCAACTACTGGAGATGTTACTTCTCCAATCCATCTTTCTACAACATACTTTAGAGGCGAAGACGGTGGCTATCCTGGTGGTCATATGTATAGTAGAGTAAGCAACCCCAATCGTTCGGCACTAGAAAAAGTAATCACCGAATTAGAAGGCGGTGCAGATACTTGTGCATTTTCTTCTGGCAATACCGCTGGAATGGCCATTTTCCAAGCTTTAAAACCTGGCAGCCACATCATTGCTCCAGATGATATGTATTGGGGATTTAAAAAACAATTATTGACCATTTTTGCAGATATTTTAACTTTCGACTTTGTTGATTTAACAGAAACGGATAATGTAGAAAGCTATGTAAAACATAATACGGTACTGCTTTGGGTAGAAACACCATCCAATCCACTGTTAAAAATATGCGACATTGAAATATTGGGAGAAATTGCGAAAAAGCATCAACTGATATTTGCAGTGGATAGCACTTTTGCTTCTCCAATTTTACAGAATCCAATTGCTCTAGGGGCTGATATTGTAATGCATTCTACCACCAAATACATAGGTGGACATAGCGATGTCTTAGGTGGTTCTTTAACATTTGCGGCTAAAAATGAGTTCTTCGATAAGATTAAAAATATTCAAGAAACTGGGGGTGCCGTTCCTTCTCCATTTGATTGTTTCTTATTGTTGCGAAGCATAAAAACTTTAGCTTACCGAGTTAAAGGACATTGCGAAAATGCAGAAAAATTGGCTAGTTACTTGAATAATCATCCAAAAGTAGAGGCCGTTTATTATCCAGGATTATCATCACATCCGCAACACGAAATTGTGAAGAAACAAATGAGAGGCTTTGGCGGCATGCTTTCTATTTTAACCAAAGGTGATGCCGATTTTGCCAGAAAAGTAGTAAACAACGTGAAAGTTTTTAGTCAAGCAACGAGCCTAGGAGGTGTGGAAAGTTTAATTGAGCACCGTGCTTCTGTAGAAGGCCCGACAACAAAAACTCCTCAAAACTTAATTAGAATTTCTGTTGGTTTAGAACATATTGATGATTTAATTGCTGATTTGGAACAAGCGCTTGGCTAAGTAAAAAGTAGCGTAAAGGATAACTAGACGTTTCGTCATTGCGACTCAAGCGCAGCGTAATGGAGAAATCTTTGGATATACATTTTCAAAGATTTCTCCACAAGGTCGAAATGATGGTTTAGGTAACTATCCAAACAAATCGCTGCTCAAATATCTATCACCTCTATCGCAAGTGATAAAAACGATCAATCCACTTTCTAATTCTTCGGCCAACTGTAAAGCACAATGTAAGGCTCCGCCACTACTCATTCCAGCAAATATGCCTTCTTTTCTTGCTAAATTTCTTGATGCAATCGTTGCATCTTGTTGAGAAACATCCATAATTCTATCTACCCGCTCAGGTTCGTAAATTTTCGGCAAATATTCAACAGGCCAACGACGAATACCTGGAATGGATGACTCTTCTGTCGGCTGGCAACCTACAATCTGAATATCGGGATTCTTTTCTTTTAAATACCTAGAATTCCCCATGATACTTCCTGTGGTACCCATACTACTCACAAAATGAGTAATCTTTCCTGCAGTTTCTTCCCAAATTTCTGGGCCTGTAGTTTTATAATGTGCCAAATAATTATCAGGATTGGCAAATTGGTTCAACAAAAAATAACCGGGTTCCGTTCCTTTTTCTTCGGCATAATCTCTACAAACTTCAATAGATTCTAGCAAAGTTACTTTTGCACCAAAAGCTTCCATGGTTAAAGTACGCTCTCTGGTAGAACTTGATGGCATTACCAATTCAATATCAATCCCGTAAATCGAAGCAATCATTGCTAGAGCTATACCTGTGTTGCCACTAGTTGCCTCAATTAATTTGGTGTTTTTATCTACTTCTCCCCGCTCCATCGCACTACGAATCATGTTTAGCGCAGCTCTGTCTTTTACACTTCCACCAGGATTATTTCCTTCCAGCTTCGCATAAATTTTAACATTTGGGTTGGTATTCAAATACCTGATTTCCGCTAATGGTGTATTTCCAATGCAATCAATAATGGTTTTCATATCTATATTTTTTACCCGCTGGTTTTCGCAGATGATAATGCAGATTTAATATGGTTAATCTGCGGAAAAATCAGCGTATATCTGCGGGAAAACTGATCAACTATTCTTCTCCTTAATTTTAATTTCCGCCTGATGGTAAACTGTTGAGCCTTCAGGCACACTTTTCGTTAACCAAACATTACCACCAATTACACTGTGATCACCAATAAACGTTTCGCCACCTAAAATAGTTGCTCCAGAATAAATAATTACATGATTGCCAATAGTGGGGTGTCGTTTAGAGTTAGATTTCGATTTATCTACACTCAGCGCTCCCAAAGTAACCCCTTGGTATAATTTCACATGATCGCCAATTATGGTAGTTTCTCCTATCACTAAACCCGTTCCGTGGTCAATGTATAAATATTCACCAATTTCTGCTGCCGGATGAATATCAATTCCAGTAACCGTATGTGCGTATTCCGTGATGATACGTGGAATGTGTGGCACGTCCAATAAATGTAACTCGTGCGCAAAGCGATACATAGCAATAGCGAAAAAGCCAGGGTAACATCTAATAATTTCGAACTCACTTTGTGCCGCAGGGTCTCCATCAGAAAGAGAAACCAAATCTGTATTTAGCTTGCGATAAACCTCTGGCAATCTATCAAAAAAAGCATCTGCAATTCCCTTATTTAGTTCCTTATTAGATGATTTGGTAGATTTCAATATCAACTGAAGTTCCTCTTTTAGTTCGAAGAAAACTCCTTTCAATACATCCTGATTATAATTAGTAGATGCTCCTCTTTCCGGAAAAATTAAGTTCAAAAGGGATTGAGCCCAATTAGCAATCGTTTGATTAGAAGGCACAACCTGCTGCTGATTTTGGCGCTGGATAATGCTATTTAGAAATTCGGTAGTCAAAACTTTTAAATTATATAGTAAGTCTACAAAGTTAGTATTTTATTTTACTAGGATTTATCATCCTAATATTGATTTATTAATTAACTCGTAAAAAATTTAAACCACATAGACACATAGTTTTTGCATTTAACCTTATGTGTCTATGTGGTTTACACAAAGCTTATAACATATAAACAACTTAATATCAGAAATTTAAAAATAATTCAGAATTTTATTTTGTATTAAAATAAAAAACACCCTATATTTGAAACATTATTTGGAGAACAAATAAAAGTCAATCACCTGATAAGGTTATTGATTTATAAAGAAGTGGCGAGAGACAGGCTCACTGACCCACTGGCAACCCTCAAAAAGAGAAGGTGCCAATTCCTGACCAAATTGCATGGTGCATTTTGGAAATATAAATTAATAAGATGAAGCTAATTAATTCTATTTCTTTAAGAAAAACGTTTCCCGAGCAGGTCGGCAAAAATTCTATTTATACTTCTACCATTCGTAATTGCTGTAGCATGCAATTGATGATTTGTATGTGCATTTGCATATACTAAAATCCAAAATCTTCCATTTTGTAATTTATAAAAACAACTCGGAAGGTCCCGATAAATCGGGATACGCAAAATATCTACAAACATTTTTTCACTCAACACTAAGCACATTATCATATGTCACAAAATCTTAAATTCGAAACATTACAGATACACGCAGGACAAGAAGTAGATCCAACAACTGGCTCAAGAGCAGTTCCTATTTACCAAACAACTTCCTATGGATTCAAAAACTCTGAACATGGTGCTAATCTTTTTGCACTAAAAGAGTTTGGAAATATCTACACCCGTATCATGAACCCTACTACGGATGTTTTCGAAAAGCGTATTGCAGCTTTGGAAGGCGGTGTAGCGGCATTAGCAGTTGCTTCTGGACAGGCGGCACAGTTTATTGCATTGAATAACATTTTACAAGCTGGCGATAATTTCGTGTCGTCTAGTCACTTATACGGTGGTTCTTACAACCAGTTCAAAGTTGCTTTTAAGCGTTTGGGCATTTCTGTTAAGTTTGCCGATGGTGATAATCCATCAGATTTTGAAGCTAAAATTGACGAAAATACGAAAGCACTTTATTTAGAAACTATCGGCAATCCGTCATTTAGCATTATCGATTTTGAACAAATTGCTGCCATTGCTAAAAAACACGATTTACCTTTAATTGTAGATAACACTTTCGGTGCTGCTGGCTATTTATTCAAACCTTTGGAACATGGTGCAAACGTAGTGGTAGAATCTGCCACAAAGTGGATTGGTGGCCACGGCACTAGTATTGGCGGTGTAATTGTTGATGGCGGAAATTACAACTGGGGCAATGGAAAATTTGCAGCATTTACCGAACCATCAGATGGCTATCACGGTTTAGTCTTTAACGATGTGTTTGGACAGAATGGTCCTTTCGGAAATATCCAATTCATCATTAGAGCACGTGTAGAGGGTTTAAGAGATTTCGGAGCTTCACAATCTCCATTCAATTCTTTCTTATTACTACAGGGATTAGAAACACTTTCGCTGAGAGTTCAACGTCACGTAGAAAATGCTTTGGCTTTGTCCAAGTGGTTGGAAAACCATCCGGCAGTTGCCAAAGTAAATTACCCAGGTTTAGAAAGCAGCCCTTATCACGCTAATGCGAAAAAATACTTATCAAATGGTTTCGGTGCGGTATTAAGTTTCGAACTAAAAGGAAATAAAGAAAACGCAATCGCATTGGTTGACAATTTGAAATTAGTAAGTCATTTAGCTAACGTAGGCGATGCAAAAACCTTAATTATACAACCTGCCGCAACTACACACCAGCAATTATCTGAAACAGAACAATTAGCAGCTGGCGTAACACCAAACCTGTTGAGAGTTTCTGTAGGTATCGAACATATCGACGATATCAAAGCAGATTTTGAACAGGCTTTCGCTTCCTTAAACTAACAACAACAAACATCACACCCAACAAAACAATAATGAGTAGTTCATTAACCTATAAATATCCAAAAATATTCAAGCTAGAAAGCGGTAAGAAACTCCGCAATCTGGAAATTGCATATCAAACTTACGGCACATTAAACGCTAAAAAAGACAATGTGATTTGGGCTTGCCATGCATTAACGGCCAATGCCGATGTGTTAGACTGGTGGAAAGGCCTATTTGGCACTAAAGATTTGTTCAATCCAGAAGAACATTTCATTGTATGTGCTAATGTTTTAGGCTCTAATTATGGCACAACTAATCCATTAAGTATAAACCAAGTGACTGGCCAGCCTTATTATTTGGCTTTTCCTGAGTTTACTATTAGAGATTTGGCTGCCGTACATCAACTATTAGCCGACCACTTGGATATTAAAACTGTTAAAACATTGATTGGTGGTTCGTTGGGTGGCCAGCAAGCTTTGGAATGGTCTATCACAGGTAAAACCGAAATTGAGAATTTGATTCTGGTGGCTACCAACGCAGCGCATTCGCCATGGGGAATTGCTTTTAACGAAAGTCAACGTTTGGCTATTGCAACCGACAGAACGTTTTTTGCTAATCAGCCAGATGGAGGTTTAAAAGGCTTAAAAACGGCAAGAAGCATTGCATTGCTTTCGTATAGAACCTATGAAGCGTACAATGAAACTCAACTAGAAAGTGTAAACCATAAAGTAACTGACTTTAGAGCTTCTTCTTACCAGAACTACCAAGGCGAAAAATTATGCAAACGCTTTAATGCTTACAGCTACTGGTATTTAAGCAAAGCGATGGATAGCCATAATGTTGGTCGTGGTAGAAATAGCATAGCTGATGCATTGAAATTGGTTAAAGCAAACACATTGGTTGTGGGTATTGAAAATGATATCCTCTTCCCTATTACGGAACAGCAATTTTTAGCAAAACATATTAACGATGCGCAATTTGCCAGCATTAAATGTGCCTATGGCCACGACGGATTTTTAATTGAAACAGATAAATTGACCAACATTATCAGTCAATTTTTAAAAGAGAATGCCGCAAAAAACAACAAAGTAATAAAGTTAATTAAGACAGCATAGGTTAATCGTTTTTCGTCTTTCGTTTTTAATTAAGCGAAAAACTAAAAAACGAGCAACTAGCAACTAAATAAATACATGAGCAAGAAACTGAAAATAGGATTATTTGGATTTGGAGTTGTTGGACAAGGTCTACATGATATCATTAAAGGACAAAATCTAAATCTAGAAATTGTTAAAATAGCGATTAAAAATCCTGAAAAACGTAGAACTTTAGATGCACATCTATTCACTACCTCACACGATGAAATTTTAGACAATCCGGAAATTAACACCATTGTTGAGTTAATTGATGATGCGGATGCCGCTTATCAGATTACAAAAAGAGCATTAACTACTGGGAAAAATGTAGTTTCTGCAAATAAAAAAATGATTGCTACCCACTTGGCAGAATTGGTGCAGTTACAAGAAGAAAACGGTACATCTTTATTGTACGAAGGTGCAGTTTGTGGCAGTATTCCAATCATAAGAAACTTAGAAGAATATTACGATAACGAACTTTTACATGGTATCAGTGGTATTTTCAATGGTTCATCTAACTACATTCTTTCGAAAATATTTAACGAAGGCACTAGTTACGATGCTGCATTAAAAGAAGCGCAAGACCTAGGCTTTGCAGAAACTAACCCAATTTTAGATGTAGGTGGTTACGACGCCAAGTTTAAACTAACCATTGCTACAGCTCACGCTTATGGTTTATTCTTAAATCCTGATAAGATTTTGAACATCGGTATACAAAACTTGAGCGAACCGGATATTCAATACGCAAAAGAAAAGAATTACAAAATCAAATTGGTGCCAACTACTAGAAAAATCAGCACTAAACAAGTGATTACTTTTGTACTGCCCAAGTTTGTAAAAAGTGATGATTTTCTTTACAACGTAGAAAACGAATACAATGGTGTAACGGTACAAGCAGCTTTTGCCGATAAACAATTCTTTTTTGGCAAAGGTGCTGGAGGCCATCCTACAGGTGCTGCTGTGCTTTCTGACATTGCCGCGTTGCGTTACGATTATCGCTATGAGTACAAAAAATATAAGCAACAAAATGGCTTAATCCATACCGACAAGGTTAGTTTAGAAGTTTACCTACGCTACCAACACGAATATACTGTAGAGAAGCTGCAAATTGAGAATATATCTGAACGTTTTTCTCGTAACGACTACAAGTATGTAATTGGCAATGTGAGCTTGAAAAGCCTTTTAGAAAACAAAGACATTTTGGTTAACAAAGATGTTTTTATTGCTCAAACAGGCAGAATTACTTATAGCGAGCAAGATATTAAAGCTATAGCCCAAGAAGGAATTTTAGTAAATTAAATTTTTATATTGTTTTGTTTTGATAGTAAAATGCCCAGATGGATGTCTGGGCTTTTACCTTTTATGAGCTTTTTAGATTAATAGTTTAGCTTATTGAGAAACAGAATTAAAACGTTAATTAACGCAGAAAAGCATTTGTTCAACTGCGCAAAAAACTACTTCGTTACCGTTCCACCAATTTTCAGGTAATCATTTATTGAAAACTGCATTTGCTTATCACTATAGCCAAAGAAATACATCCTCAAAATCAATTTTTGGTCAGCAGCTACATTTTGAAGTTCCTTATAGCCCGATAAATATATTTTAGATTGCGGCGTACCTTTTTCGTTTACAATATCCAAAGGAAAATCGTAGTTAGTAATTTCTTTAAATGTTACGCCTCCGTTAACACTGAAATGCCATTTAGTTTTTAACTTTTCATCCAAGTTTTTGCCCAACTTCAAATCAATACTGGCAATATTTAACTTACGTCCATCTTCTGCCGACAACTCTACTTCGATATACTGTTCACGATCTATCGAATGTGCTTTCACTTTACTTGGTCTTAAACCATTTAACAACACCCTTCCTTCTCCTTTATTCTCGAGCTTCGCACCCTTACCCACTCTAATTATCGCATTGTTTATTCCTTTTTCAATAGAAGTGGCTTTAATTTCACTTGCAGTAATTTCCGCTTTCTTCAGATCAAATGCCAAAATATCCTTCGTTAGCGTTAGTGGATATGAATCTGCGGGAGAATCTGAAAGTTTTATATTTCTGAAGTTTTTGATCCGATGAAAAGTCATCAGATTTGCATCGTGATAGCGAGCACCATACCAAGAACTTCTACTCACCAAAATGATGTCATTACCTTCAAATTGCCAATCAGCATATTGAAAACCGAACACGTCCCAAGTATTTAATTGTGTTCCAGTATTCCATTTAACGATATGATATCGCTCTTCCCAATTCTTTAAATCTTTAGATGAATAGAGCGCCAAAACATTGCGCTGATGCCAGTTCCCATTATAAGACTCTATTGATTTTTTATCGAAATGAGTGATTTTGTTTACAGCTGTAAAATAAGTACGCGATAACGAATCATATCTAATAGTGAACTTGGTTTCGGCCCCAGGAAACCATACATATTCTGATGGTTTATTCTCGAAATAAACCCTCTTTCCATCATCAGAAATAGAAATTACTGCCGCCACCTCATGTCGTGGTTTGCCTTTTGAAGAACCTTCCAGCTCATATTGCTGGTCTTTTCCCAACCAAGTTTCCAATCGCATAAAATCTACCAGTTTACCTTCTGGCGTTACCACAATATTTCCTTCTAGCCAATTTGGACGTTTAGCATTTAACCATTTTTCTTCAAATCTAATTGAGTTTGATCTTGTCCAGCTTGAAGCCTTCAGCAAATCGGCATCTACAGGTGCAGAAATCACTAACGCATGGAAATCCCTACTAGGCTCATCAACTACCACTTCTTCGTAGGCACGCCAAATACGTCCATTATGTATGGCCACCGGAACCGGAGCCGTATGGTATTTTCCCTTAAAAAGCACTCCAGTGTTTCCATCCACACTTTCGGTCCAAGTTTTACCACCATCAGTAGATTTATGAATAATTACATCCCCAAAAGATTTACTAGTGCCCATCACGTACAAAACTCCTTTATGTACGAATAAGCCTCCCCAATGACCAACATTGATTTTTGTAACAAACTTCCACGTTAAACCTTTATCAGTACTTTTATGAATACCAATTCCTTTGGACATATCCTGTGAAGCAACATAACTGCCATCAGGCAAAACTGCAATACTAGGTGAGTAGATTCTGTCTTTAAAGGGATCTTTACTTTGTACCACCACTACTCCAGGAAATTTAACCTGTGCAAAAGAATAGATGTTAAAAAAAAGGAGTATAGTTAAAGACAATAAAGCCTTGTTCGAAAACGAAAGATTAAGATTTAGCTTCATACAAAAGTATTGGTTAGCAACAAATATAATTATAGACTAGGCTAAGCTGTTATGCAATATTGTCTTATCAAGATGAGATTTTAGCATAATCTAATTTTGAAGAGCAAGGATAGTATATGAATAATTTGGTCGTGGGTCCTCATTTCCACCCAGTCTATTTTTTTGCAATGCTCAGAATAACGATGATACTAACGTATACAAGGCAAAACAAAAAAGCTTCACAAAAATCTTGTGAAGCTCATTATATAATCATTCAAATAGAAGTCTAAGAAATTTCTCTATTAATATCCCAGTTTTCTAGGTAATCTGCCACTCTGCGAACAAACGAACCTCCTAATGATCCATCAACCACTCTATGGTCGTAAGAAAGAGATAGGAACATCATGTGCCTAATTGCAATTACGTCTCCGTGTTCGGTTTCTAAAACTGCTGGTTTCTTTTTAATAACGCCAACCGCCAAAATAGCTACCTGTGGCTGGTTAATAATTGGTGTTCCCATCACATTACCAAAAGAGCCAACATTGGTTAACGTAAAGGTTCCATTTTGTGTTTCGTCTGGTTTTAATTTAGAATTACGAGCTCTACCTGCTAAATCATTAACTGCTTTTGTTAATCCAACTAAATTCAACTGATCAGCATTTCTAATCACAGGAACGATTAAATTACCAGATGGCAGAGCTGCCGCCATTCCAATATTAATATCTTTCTTTTTAATAATTTGAGTTCCATTTACTGCAACGTTTATCATCGGAAAATCTTTGATCGCTTTCGCTACCGCCTCGATAAAAATTGGCGTAAAAGTAATTTTTTCGTTTTCACGTTGCTCAAAAGTTTTCTTCACTTTGTTACGCCATAGCACCAAATTGGTCACATCAGCTTCAACAAATGAAGTTACATGTGGCGAAGTTTGCTTACTCATCACCATATGGTCAGCAATTAGCTTACGCATCCTGTCCATTTCAATGATTTCGTCGCCACCGCTTACGCTAGTCGCAACTGGAACAGGCTGGGCCACTTTTTCTTGCTTAGGCACTTCTACAACAGATTTTGCCTGTGCCAAAGTATCGCTAATTCTAGAAGTTGAACCACCTTTTTTAGCTTGTATATGATTTAGTAAATCTTCTTTAGTTAAACGACCATCGGCACCAGAGCCTTTAATACTATCCAATTCCTCAACAGAAACTCCTTCTTCTTTGGCAATGTTCTTTACCAAAGGCGAATAAAACCTATCCGAAGATTTGAAATCGACATTACTTGCGGTTGTTGCTTCTGTTGATAGCTGACTAATTCCTGGAATAGCAGCCTCAACAGCTGTTTCGTCCTTTACTTCAATTGTTTTTTCGGATTCTGGAGCTTTTGCTTTCACTTCTACCTCCACGCCTCCTTCAATCTCGATAATAGCAATAACAGCACCTACTTGAACCACATCATCGGCTCCGAACAGCTGTTTTACCAATTTACCTTCCACTGGTGAGGGCACTTCCGAGTCCACCTTATCTGTAGCAATCTCCAAAATGGTATCGTCTAAATTAATCTGATCACCAGGTTGTTTAGTCCACTTGATAATGGTCGCTTCAGCAACGCTCTCCCCCATTTTAGGCAATAACAATTCGTATTGAGCCATATTTTTTCTGTTAATGTAAATTTAGGTATGCCGACAAAAATACACTTTTTAGTGCTTTACATTCAAATCTTGTTTCAACTGAAGGAAAAGCATCATCATTGCCGCCATGGCCGAACGTTCTATATTTTGTAACCGCTGACTAGCGAATTTATACATTTTAGCTTTCACTTCGTGCTTATTAGCTACTGCCACCCATACGGTTCCCACAGGCTTTTCCGCAGTACCTCCGTCAGGTCCAGCTACACCTGTTACAGCTATTGCATAATCCGTTTTAAAGTTAGCCACTGCTCCCTTTGCCATTTCCATAGCAGTTTGCTCACTTACAGCACCAAACTCTATCAATGTTTCTTCCTTTACGCCCAACATCAATTGCTTTAAAGTATTGGAATAAGTTACCCCACCTCCTTGAAATACAGCAGAAGAACCAGGATGCTGCGTAAACAAGTGAGCAATATATCCACCAGTACAGCTTTCTGCTAAAGAAAGTGTCAAGTTGTGCTCTCCCATTAAATTGAGGATTGCTTTTTCAAATGGCAAATCGGCTGTTAAAACAACGTATTTATCTACTCTTTCTACTATTTTATTTGTATGGAAAGCTACTTCAGCTAGCAAAGCAGCTTCATCATTACCAGTTGCACTTAATCTCAATCTCACCTGTCCTAATTTAGGCAAGTAAGCTAGTTTAATATGTGATGGCAAGGCATCTTCAATATCAGCAATTTGCTCCGCTAAAAAAGATTCGCCCAAACCAGCGGTAAGAATATTCTGATGAACGATAAATGGCATCTTAAACCTTTGTTTAATACGAGGAATAATTTCATCTGCCATCAGGTATTTCATCTCAAAAGGCACGCCTGGCATCGAGACGATAATTTTTCCATCATTTTCGAACCACATACAAGGGGCTGTACCATGCTGATTCATAGTCACAGTACAACCATCTGGCACTTCAGCTTGTTTAATGTTAGCTTCAATCATTGGCCTGTTCAGTTTTTCAAAAAACTGTTTAACATGTGCCAATGTCACTTCATCTAACTTTAGCGGCATATTAAAATATTTAGACAATGTAATTTTAGTTACATCATCCTTAGTAGGGCCTAAGCCACCTGTAATTAAAATAATATCAGCTCGCTTTTGAGCTTCATTTAAAGCTGCTACAATATGATCAGCTTCATCAGAAATGGAGGTAATTTGTTTAACCTTTACGCCAATTTTATTGAGTTCAACCCCCATCCAAGCAGAGTTGGTATCCACAATTTGACCAATTAAAATTTCGTCACCTATCGTTATAATTTCAGCTAACATATTAATAATTGAATTTTGATTATCCGATTTTTCAGGCAATTATTATTAATTAATACCTGGTATAGAAACCTTTACGCTTACTCAGTTTTAAATCTTGTAAAACAGATGCCTTAACTTTGATATCAATAGAATAACTTTGATAAGCACCGAATGGAACCCAAGTAGCGCTCAAATCCCAACAATGTAAATCTCTATAGATCGAAAAATTGGTTTGCGATATGTTTTTTGCTTTAAAGTCGTATCCAGAAGTGTACTGTATTTTCCATTTTTCGGTCAAGTTAAAATCACCACTAAAATTTAATGTATTGGTAACAGTACGAGTTTCTGGCCTCCCTAGCGTGTTGGAATAATCAAATCTATAATTAAAAGAAAAATTCCAAGGAATGTTAAAATCAACAAATGCATTTGGATCTCTACTGATCGCATTTAACTGATCTATCTGTTCTTGTGTTCTAGTAGCTGTAGGATTTTGATCGTTTAACTTATCTATATTCTCATTACGTTTTTTAAATGCTTCTGGATTTAAACTGTAATCAAAAGAAAACCCGAAGTTGGTTAACCTAGGTAATTTTCCATCTTTCCAAACGTACCTATCTAATTCCTGATACGAATAAGTAGTAACCTGATCTGCTCCGGTGCCAGAGGTAAAAGGCACCTCACCTACAGAATATGGGCTAAATTGTCCATTAAAGTTAATACCAAGTTTTTCTGTAAACTGTGAACGACCACTAAAACCAATTGGAGCTAATTTTTTATTCTGTCTAAAAAAATCATAATTCGTATTAAAAGTTAAACCTTGCAAAATGGCCAATTTTCTTTCCCCAGTCCCCGTAGTATCTTTTCTATCTCTAACCTTCAATTCTACGTTATTATCCATGGCAAAATTTATACTACCGCTCCTACCCGCAGATGGACCTCCGTTCATAAAAACAGAATATAACCTTTGATTTCCGAATTCATCTTTTACATATTCCCCAGTTGGCACGCTCATGCCAGGTCTAAGATCATCCGTATAATATTGTGCTGGCAAATAATAACCATAACTCTCTTTAGAAAAATCAGGTCGATAACTAAAACCTATACTTGGTGTCATTACGTGTCGCATTGCTCTGATACTTCCGTTTCCCTTAAACTGTTTAACGCCATAGATCTTAGTTGATAAGTTACCACCTAAGCTATATTGTCCTCCACGTTTAAAGCCGTTTACCGTATCTGTACGTGTTTCGACTCCAGTACCTGTAGCACTTCTGATGTATCTATTTCGAATTGTTTTAAAATCCCACTTTTCGTTATAATTTACGTTGGCAGAAAAATTGAGGTACTTCAGCAAAGTAAAAGGTAAGCTAATAGGCACTGTATGATCAACACTGTTGGTAAAGCTATTTAAACCACTTTTTGAAAACAGTACATCTTCGGTTGTACTTACCCTGTTATAGGCATTCATACTGTAACCAACGGTTAGTTTCTGATACCATTTAGCTTCGCCAACACGCTTTTTAGAATCAAAAGGACTTATGGTAGACATGTTTAATGCCACATCTGGCAATGTTAAGTTAATGCTCTTGTTCTGCGTTTCTTGGCTATGGGTTAATGCAGAAGTAAAGTTAAATAAGCCATCACCAAATACCTTTCCATAAGCGATACTGGAACTCATTGTATTTCGCAACATTTGAGAGGCATCATAAGTACCATAAGCATTTGTTACCCTGTAATAGCTACTTGTACCAGCATTTACTGACGCACTAAAAGTAGTACCAGGTTTAGCATTAGCCCCCTGACTGTGCGACCAACTGATATTAAAGTTTTTTTGAGGTTCGTACTCAGGCGTACCTTCCAAACCATTTCGGCTGCTAGAATAAGCCAAACTCAAGTTTCCATTATATCTATAACGCTTAGTATAATTAGAAACAAGATTCAAGTCGTATGAGCCGTTAGTAAAAATATTTGAAGTAAACCTAGCATCCAAATAATCGTTGAACGCCAGATAATAACCACCACCTAACAAAGAAAATCCTCTAGTGGCATCTTCTCCGGGCGTAGGCAAAATAAAACCAGACGCTCGTTTATTTGGTTTTGGAAAAAACAAAAATGGTAAACCAATTGGCATCGGAATATCCTCAAACTTCATATAAACAGGGCCTGCAATAATATGGTTTTCCGTAGCAATCCCTTTTGTAATTTGTATACCAAAATGTGGGTGTGGCAAATTACAAGTACTGTAAGTAGTCCCGTGAACATGAAATTCATTATCAGGTTGCATCTTTGTTCTACCGCCAGAAAAGAAACCTCCTTCTTGCTCGGTAAAAACGCCACTAACCACACCTTTTCCTGTTTCAGTACTGTAATTTAATGAATCTGCCATCGAAGAACCTTGTCCTTCAGTTTTAAAGATGGGCCTACCGTAGTATTTTCCTTTCTCGTCTTTTAAACCGCTGGCAAAAATTACCTTATTTTTCGCATCGAACCTGATGTATTCTGCATCTAATTCCAATCCCTGATACTTCACTCTAGCGCCACCATAGAGATATTGGATTTCATTCTTACGATCTGTAACTACTGAATCTTTTGCGTAATACTCTAGCTTAGAATCTAAACCACTTTTCTTCATTACTTTTTTAGTAGTATCCCTTTTAAGCGTATCAGATTGCTGAGGTAGCGTTTGAAAAAAACTGGCAGTTTTAGATGCAAAAACTTTATTATCAGCCGATAAGGCTAACAACACAAAAACGGCTGAAAAAATGAGTGTCTGTAAAAGTTTCAAATTTGTGTGTGAATGTTTATTTTGCAATAATGTTTACCACAAAACGTTCAAAATTAATGAAAAATATACCATTGACTAGAGCAAAACAAATATTGATTATATTAATTTCTATATTTGTTAGCTTTTTTATTGAAAATCAAGCAGTTGCACAAGAATACAAAATAAAAACAATTGTTCTTGATGCAGGTCATGGAGGCAAGGATGGAATGACGAGAGGCGCTTATTCTACGGAAAAAGACGTGGCCTTAAAAACCGCATTACTTCTAGGCAAGCTAATTGAAGAAAACATAAAAGATGTAAAAGTAGTTTATACACGCACAGAAGATGTTTTCATTCCTCTCTATGAACGGATTGGTTTAGCCAATCAGGTAAAAGCAGATCTTTTTATTTCTATACACTGTAACGACATGCCTGTTTACACGCAACGTTATATTAGTGGCTATACCAGAAATAAAAAAGGGAAAAAAGTTCCGATCTATAAAACTAGACACACAAAAAGCACTTCAACTAGGGGAACAGAGACATTTGTATCTGGTACTGGGCGATTAGATGAACAAGATGAAGCAATCAAAAGAGAAAATGCATCTATGTTCCTAGAGGAAAACTATAAAGAAAACTACGAAGGTTTTGATGCTAATGATCCAGAAAGCGCTATCATTCTATCCTTAATGAAAAATACATTTAGAACGCAAAGTTTAAAATTTGCCAAGTTGATACAAGATCAATATGTAAATGTGGGAAGAGTTAACAGAGGCGTGCAAGAAAAAAGTTTAGCCGTGCTAGCGAGAGCAGGAATGCCGGCAGTACTTACAGAAATAGGTTTTATTTCTAATCCTACAGAAGAAGATTATATGAACTCTAATTCAGGACAAACTGAAATAGCAAATTGCCTACTAAAAGCTATTCAGGCATATAAATTGAGTATAGAACTTTAATATTTTGTATTTTTGCCGAAAACACACATAAATGCGATTAAGAAACACTTTTTTATTCCTTATTTTTCTAAGCACAGTTCTCTCTTCTTTAAATGCTAATGCACAAGGTTATAAAATTAAGACCATAGTGATTGATGCTGGTCACGGCGGTGTAAAGCCGGGCGCCCGAGGAGCGGTTTCTTGGGAGAAAGATGTGGCATTAAAAGTAGCATTAAAACTAGGAACGAAACTACAAGAAGAACTACCTACCATTAAAATTATCCAAACTCGTAGAACGGATGTGGATGTAGATTGGTACCGCAGAGCAGAAATAGCTAACGATGCCAAAGCAGATTTGTTTATTTCGATACACTGCAATTCTATGCCAGCTGGAAATGCCCATGTGCGAGGTACTGAAACCTTTGTAGGAGCTTATAGACGTATTAACGAGATGGATGCAGGCTTAAAGGAGAACGAGGAAATCATCAAAGATAAGAACTATAAGAAAAAAGGAACTTACGATCCCACAGACCCAGAAGAAGCTATTTTATTATCACTTTATAAATCTCTTTACCGCTCAAAAAGCTTAGCTTTGGCTAGTTATATTCAAAAAAACTATACCGACGTAAACAAAAGGGTTAACAGAGGTGTTAAAGAGCAAGGATTATTGATATTGCAACGAGCAGCAATGCCTTCGGTACTTACTGAGATTGGATTTATTTCTAATAGTGAAGAAGAGAAATACATTAACTCTGCAGAGGGACAAGAAGAAATAGTGATGGCAATTGTAAATGCAGTAAAACAATATAAAAAAGAAGTAGAAAATTAATATACATTAAAAAAACAATACTTGAAATAACCAGAATGTTTCAAATACATCTGACGTTTCATTACCATAAAAATAAATCGCTACAACATAGATGAAAATAAAAAACGAAACCAAGGTGGGTGTATTAGCCGCAGTTGCTATCGCTCTACTCATTATCGGGTACAATTTCTTAAAAGGAAACAGCATTTTCACTAACGAAACCATCTTATACGCAAAATACACTCATGTAGACGGTTTAGCGGTTTCTAAGCCTGTTTTAATTAACGGATATCAAATCGGTAGAGTTGCTGCTTTAGAGCTTCAGCCAGATGCTACGATTAAAGCTACCTTAAAAATAAACGGCAAATACGAAATTCCTAAAAACACAATTGCTCGTTTAGAAGGCACAGATTTATTAGGTAGCAAAGCCATTATTTTAACTTTAGGTAACGATAAAAATTTTGCTGAAGATGGAGATTTCTTACAAACCAACGTAGAAAAAGGTTTGATGGAAACTTTCCAACCTGTACAAAAGAAAGCAGAATTAATTATCGCGAAAATGGATTCTATCCTTTCTAGTGTCAATACCATCCTGAATCCTAACTTACAGAAAAACATAGATCGTAGTTTTACCAGCATAGCGGGAACTTTGAGTTCTTTAGAATCTACTTCTAAGAAAGTGGATGCTTTAGTTGGCTCTGAAAGCTCTAAACTATCTTCTATCTTATCTAATGTGGAAGCTATTACAGCTAACTTTAAAAACAACGGAGCCAAAATTGATGCGGTAATGAACAACCTTAACAAGGTAACCGACAAAATTGCTGCAGTAAACTTTGAACAGACAGTTGATAATGCTAACAAAGCAATGGCTGATTTACAGGGCATGCTAAGCGATGTTAAAAATGGAAAAGGAACTTTAGGGGCCTTGCTTAATGATAGACAGATGTATGACAATTTAAACAATGCCTCTAAAAACTTAGACGCATTGATGATTGATCTGAAAGCAAATCCTAAACGTTACGTACACTTCTCTGTTTTTGGTGGAGGCAACAAAAAAGACAAATAGTTAAACAAAACTTGAATATAAAAAGCGAAGATCAAACTTCGCTTTTTTTGTTTCTATTCCGTTTTAAATTAACGTTTACAACTATACTTTATAGTATTTACATGATATGTATAGCTTTAGAAAATTAGGAACAAAGGCAAAAAAAAACATCCACCGTATTTGGTGGATGCTCTCAAAATTAAAAGAAGGAAATATCTTATTGACTTACCTTAACATTAACTGCGTTTAGTCCTTTTTTACCTTGTTCTACGTCATAGCTAACTGAATCATTCTCGCGAATTTCATCAACTAAGCCTGATATATGTACAAAAATTTCGGCATCGCCATTTGATGGAGTAATGAAGCCAAAACCTTTTGTCTCATTGAAAAATTTTACTGTTCCTTGTTGCATTATATTATTTTTAATTAAAGAACAAATGTAAACACAATTTATTGAAAATCAGCTTATTTTAAAATATAAATAAATATCTACCAAATTATCACCTATAAATGAATAGAGTAAAAAGCTATTAATTAAGCTTTAATGATAGAAGAACGAACTAAATGGAGATTTTAAAAAAAATAAAACTGCAATTTAAATTTCAAAAGTTTTACCCTCTATGGCTAGTTGTGTATGTTCAAAACCACTTAGAGCTTCCTCTAATAATCCTTCTAAGGTTTTATATCTAGAAGAAAAATGACCGATTAGTAATTTCTTTGCTTTTACTTTAGTTGCAATTTCTGCTGCCTGTTTCGCGGTGGTGTGATGAGTTTCATTTGCCCTGTCTAACATTTCATGTAAAAAAGTAGCTTCGTGATATAACGTATCCGCTTCTTCTATCTGCGAAAAATAACGTTCGTCATACATGGTATCAGAACAATAACAATAAACCTTTGGAATGGCAGAATCTGTGGTATAGTCCAAATAGCTAATTTGCCTTCCATCAGGTAAATCAACGTTAACGCTACGCTTCAGCATCTGGTAGTATTCTAAGGGAACAGCATCTTGCTCTAACTTCTCTACAATTAGTTTCCTTAAACGCTTTTTCTCAGTAAATTTAAAACCTGTGCATGGAATACGGTGATTCAAGATGATAGTTTCTACCGTTACATCATTATTCTTAAAAATAACTTCAGGCCTAGCAGCATCAATTGGATAGAAATCAATTTCGTAGCGCAAGCGCGTATCTGAATGCAAAAACTGTAAATCTATGATCTCTTTAAGCGCTGGTGGTGCAAAAAGATGTAATGGTTTGGTACGTCCGTTTAAGTGCAAGCTAGAAAGCAAACCTACCAAACCAAAAAAATGGTCGCCATGTAAATGGCTGATGAAGATATAATCTATCTTAGAAGCCTTAAACCCAAATTTAATTAGTTGCTGTTGTGTGCCTTCGCCACAATCAATTAGATAATGGCGCTCGTTACAGTTAAGCAATTGCGCTGTTGGATTTCTGTTATAAACTGGCGTAGCCGAAGCACTGCCTAGTATCGTGACTTCAAATTTCATTCAATAATATTACCCTTTGTCTACTCCCCCACGAAGTTCTTTTTCAATCTCTTCCATAAAAATCAAGTCTGTGGCTTCGTCTAGTTTATTAACAAACGTTACAGATTGATGAAGGTTTGACATTTGGATAATTTGTGCAATACTTTTATTCACACAGCAAACGATAAAAATACCTTCAGCTGCTTTACAAAGTCTATCACCAGCAAGTAAGGCACTTAAATCTTGGGCATCGTTACATTCTTTAACTGAAGAAAGGTCTAATACAATATTGCGGTATCCCTCTGTATTCAAAAGAACTAACTCTGATTTTAAAGCTGGGGTGTTATCATTAGTGAATTTCGGCTCCTCTAATTTCAACACTACATATTTCTCATGCTTATCTACACTAAATTTCATTTTTTTTTATTTTTGGTTGATTAGTTTTTGGATGCTTAGCACCTAAAACTTACAATATAATACTTAGAAATATTAAAGCAACTTCTCTACAGCGGCCTTCGTATTTTCCTCTATCCTACTTAAAATATTTTCTGAAGGATTTTTCACAAAATTCTCTCCAGTAATTTGCTCATAAAGCTCAATATACCTATCAGAAATCGATTCTACAATTTCTTCGGTCATTGTCGGTACCACTTGTCCATCTTTACCCTGGAAACCATTCTCAATTAACCACTTACGCACAAACTCTTTTGAAAGCTGTTTTTGAGGCTCATCGGCAGCTTGCCTATCGGCATAACCTTCTGCATAAAAATAGCGTGATGAATCTGGCGTATGGATTTCATCAATCAAATAAATATCATCACCTACTTTACCGAATTCGTATTTGGTATCTACTAAAATCAATCCTCGTTCTGCTGCTATTTCTGTACCTCTTTGATACAAAGCATGCGTATAAGCTTCTAATTTCTCATAATCAGCCAATGATACGATGCCTTTGGCTAAAATATCTTCTTTAGAAATGTCCTCATCATGACCTACTGCCGCTTTTGTAGTTGGCGTAATAATAGGTTGAGGTAGTTTATCATTTTCTTTCAATCCTTCTGGTAAAGCAACACCACAAACTTGGCGTTTGCCTAAAGCATATTCACGAGCGGCATGGCCTGCCAAATATCCTCTAATTACCATTTCCACTTTAAAAGGCTCACAAATACGTCCAATAGTTACCATTTCATCTGGTGTAGCTAATACCCAGTTAGGAACGATATCTTTGGTTGCCGATAAAAACTTTGCTGCAATTTGGTTTAGTACCTGCCCTTTGTAAGGAATTGCTTCTGGCAAAACAACATCAAATGCCGAAATTCTATCGGTTACTACCATTGCCATTAACTGGTTATCAATAGTATACACATCGCGTACTTTACCTTTATAAAAACTAGTCTGTTTTGGAAAAGTAAATTGGGTTTCTTTTACTGCTTTCATGAGGGGATAAAAATACTAAAGATTTACGATTTTAGATTTACGAGTTACGATTTTTTATTCCTCCTCATTTCAACTGCTCTCAAAAATGTGAAACCGATCTACAGAAATAGAAAATCCGAAGAAAGTTTAAAACGCCATCTTCGGACTTCCATCTTAATATTTTGTAATATTTGATAACCATTATAAAGGATTAAACCTTATTTAATAACTGGCTAAAACTATACAATGGTATTTTTCCTATTGGAATTTTATTAATAATGACCTCTATATCTTGATCTAATTTAGAAAGCTGAAGCCTGCCTTTAAAAATCTTCTCGTTATCGCTCTCAAGAAAGCTATTCAAATTTTTAATAGTCTCTTTCCTGCAAGCGATTTCATGATCAACCTCTGAAACTATTAATCTAACGCTATTAACCAAAGGTTCAATTGAGAATATCAAATTATTATTGAGGCCAATACTTTTCATTACTGAATATCCCCGTAAGCCTTCAAAATAGCTTTTACCAACTTATGGCGCACTACGTCTTCTCCCGTTAGGTAAATGATATCTATACCTTTAATGTCTCCCAAAATACGAAGTGCATTATGCAAACCAGACTGTGCTTTTTTAGGCAAATCGATTTGGGTAACGTCTCCAGTTACAATAAATTTAGCAGTTGGCCCCATACGGGTCAAAAACATTTTCAATTGTAAATCGGTGGAGTTTTGCGCTTCGTCTAAAATCACAAAACAGTTATCTAAGGTACGGCCACGCATAAATGCCAGTGGAGCAACTTCAATGGTTCTATTTTCTAGATAAAGTTTTAACTTTTCTGCAGGTATCATATCTTCCAATGCATCATACAATGGACGTAAATAAGGATCTACCTTTTCTTTTAAATCACCTGGCAAGAAACCTAAGCTCTCTCCTGCTTCTACCGCTGGACGGGTTAAAATAATGCGCTTGATTTCTTTATTCTTTAATGCTCTAACCGCTAAAGCTACCGCGGTATAGGTTTTTCCCGTACCTGCCGGACCAATAGCAAACAGCACATCATTTTTATTGATACTGTCTACCATTTTACGTTGGTTAGCTGTACGAGCTTTAATCATCAAACCATGATTTCCGTATACAATAACTTCGCCACTGCCTACTGGTGCAGTTGTTGTAGCTTCAGGAGTTGGTTCACTTGATGATTTTTTAGAACCCAAAATAGCATCAACATCATTATTAGTTAATGTTCTAAACTGGTCTAAATGAGCTACCAACGCATTGATTTTTTTTTCAAAGTTCTTCAACTCAGTTTCATCTCCTAAAGCTTTAACCTCATTACCTCTTGCTACAATTTTAAGCTTGGGGAAAGCGGCTTTAATCTGCTCGTAGTGCTCGTTGTTAGCGCCCCAAAATTGAATTTGGTCGCTAGTCTCTATAATTAGTTTTATTTCGTTCAAAATATTGTTTTTTTAGTACTACGCCCTGTGTAATTCGATTTAAATTTGAATATTTGTAGGCTATTTGCCTATACACAAGAATAAGAATAAATATTTAATATTTAATGGGGATCATAACATTAACGACAGATTTGGGCTCGAAGGATTTCTATCAGGCTGCTTTAAAGGGCAGTATCCTGAGTATCCACCCAACCGTTAATATTGTAGACATTACCCACGAAGTGCCAGCATTTAATATTTCTTATGCTGCTTTTGTACTGAAGAACTCTTACACGTACTTTCCAAAAAACACAGTTCACCTAATTGGGATTGATTCTGTATTTAATGAGAATACCAAATACATTGCTCTACGTTATAAAGATCATTATTTTGTAGGGGCCGATAACGGAATTTTTTCTCTGCTATTTGATGACAAACCTGATGAACTGGTAGAACTAAATATTATGCAGGATTTAAAATTTTTGCATTTTCCGTTGGTTGATATTTTAGTTAAAGCGGCAGTACATTTAGCTAAGGGAGGCAAACTAAAAGAAATTGGCATACATGCCGATGATATTGAACAGCGCATGCTGTTAAACCCTGTAATAGAACGAGATATTATTAGAGGAAGTGTAATTTTCATCGATACGTTTAGCAACGTAATTACCAATATTACCAAAGATCTTTTTACTAAGGTTCAGCGTAATCGCGATTTCAGTTTATACTTTAGAAAGAGCGAAACCATTACGCAATTAAGTTGGCACTACAATGAAGTTCCAGAAGGCGAAAAGCTCTGTCTGTTTGGGATTAGTAATCATTTAGAGATAGCGATTAACAAAGGCAAGGCAAGTGGTTTATTGGGTCTGCATCTGAATGATATTGTTAGAGTCGAGTTTCATCCATGATCTTTTTCGTCATTGCGAAGCAAAGCCTATCCCTACCTTTCGGGAAAGCAATATTACAACTTTAGCTAGTCAATCGCTTTAGGATTGCTTCGTACCTCGCAATGACGACCGATTAACACAAAGGCACAAACTTTGCTATACAATCATCAAACAATAAAAAGATGATTAGAAAAGCCATTTTATTCACCCTCTTAGTAAGCTTATTCACTACTAATATATTCGCTCAAGATAGCACCGCATACGAACTACAGCGCAATAAAATAAATGCGATGTTGGCCGAAAGAAGTGCTCGCTTTGGTCAATATGAAGAAAGCTTAAATGCCAGAACCGGAATTTTCGGTTTCCAAACCAAACGTGATATTAAAAACTCGAACGAGATTTTAAGACAAATTGCCATTAATGACAATAACATATTTACCGAGTTGAAAGTACTGCTAGATTACAAAGACATTCAGTTTCAACAAGTAAAATCTAATGTAGATAATAGTCAGTTGAGGATAGACAGCTATAAAAAAACGATTAGAGACTTACAGGTAAAAAACGAAGAATTGCTTAACTATAACCAAAAAACAGGCAAAAGCTCAGATTACTTACAACTTTTATTAGCCCTGTTTGTTATTTCTACAGCAATTTGCATTTTTATTATCTACCGAAAAAACAAAGTCATTAAATCTAAGGAACCACAAAGTGTAATAAAAGTTTTGTAGCATGAAAAGAGCATTTTTTAAGGCATTAGTAAAATTGAACAACTTGGTAATGCCTTCTTTGTATAAAAAAGATCCTATGAAATTGAGTACAATTCAAAAAGGAGTATTGGGGTTTAGGTATTGGGCACTAACAAATTCGATGAAGTAGAGAAAGCTCCGTCATTTCGACCGCAGCGCAGCGAGTGGAGAAATCTTTAAATTATAAATTATATAACAACTCCAAAGATCTCTCCACTGAGGTCGAGATGACGCATAGACTATTTTTACCTCGCAATTACGAAACGTATTAACACAAAAGAGCCCACGATTAAAATCGTGGGCTCTTTTGTGTTGCATTAATGTGATTACGCTTTAAAGTGATCGATGATCAAACCTGCTAATTCAGTACCTATACGTTCTTGAGCTTCGTTAGTAGCAGCACCAATATGTGGAGTTAACGAAATTTTTGGATGTGCTAAAAGTGCAGCAGCTGGAGTTGGCTCGTTGTCGAACACATCTAAACCTGCGAAAGCAACTTTACCCGAGTTTAAAGCTTCGATTAAAGCTGGCTCATCGATAGTGCCACCACGTGAACAGTTCACCACACCAACACCTTGTTTCATTGCAGCAAACTCAGCAGCACCTAAAATAGGTTGATCAGCAAATGGCGTATGTAGGGAGATGAAATCACTGTTTGCAATTACTTCTTCTAAAGAAACTGTAGTTACCGGAATTTCAACCTTGATACCTAAAGTCAAGTTTAAAGTGATGTTACCGCTGAAAGGGAATAAATCGTAAGCTAATACGTTCATTCCTAAACCTAAAGCTACTGCAGCAGTTTCTCTACCAATTCTACCAAAACCGATGATACCGATAGTTTTACCTCTTAACTCAATACCTTTTGCATAAGCTTTTTTAAGGTCGTTAAATTTAGCAGCACCTTCTACAGGCATTTTACGGTTAGCATCTTGCAAGAAACGTACACCTGTAAACAAGTGAGAAAACACCAATTCTGCAACAGATAAAGACGAAGCCGCAGGTGTATTTACCACAGCAATACCTTTAGATCTTGCATAATCAACATCGATATTATCCATACCAACACCGCCTCTACCAATTAATTTAAGGTTGGGACAAGCATCAATTAATTCTTTTCTAACTTTAGTAGCGCTTCTTACCGTTAAACCATCATAGTTTTGTAATGCTTCTACTAACTGATCTTGAGGTACTGTTTGTGTTTCAACAGTATGCCCAGCATCTTCTAATAATTTTTTTCCTATTGGATCTATGCCATCATTGGCAAGTATTCTAGCCATTTCTTATTTATTATGTTTTTCTTCGAAACTTTGCATTAAATCTATTAGCGCATGTACGCTTGTAATTGGAAGTGCATTATACATCGATGCTCTAAAACCACCAACACTTCTATGTCCTTTTAAACCTTCAAAACCATTTTCATCAGCATATTTTGCAAAAGGTTTTTCTAATTCTGGATTTTCCATTACAAAGCAAACATTCATACGAGAACGATCTTCTACAGCACAGGCACCTTTAAAAAGTGGGTTTCTGTCAATCTCTGCATATAATGCTCTTGCTTTTGCGATGTTTTCCTTTTCCATTTCGGCAACACCACCTTTAGATTTTAACCATCTTAGGTTTAACATTGCAGTGTAGATAGAAAATACTGGCGGAGTGTTGTACATAGAACCACCATCGATATGCGATTTATAGTCTAACATAGAAGGTATAGCTCTTCCAGTTTTACCAAGAATTTCATCTTTGACAATTACTATTGTTAAACCAGCAGGACCTATGTTTTTTTGTGCACCAGCATAAATCAAATCGTATTTAGCAACATCAATTTCGCGGCTCATGATGTCTGATGACATATCGCAAACCACAGGAACTTTTGTTACTGGCAATTCAAATAACTCGGTACCGTAAATGGTATTGTTAGAAGTATAATGGAAATAAGCACTATCTTCTGGAATTTCGTAGTCTTTAGGTATAAAAGTATAATTGGAATCTTTTGAAGAAGCTACAACGTTAGCTTTACCAAAGAACTTCACCTCTTTAAGTGCCTTAGTAGCCCAAACGCCCGAATCTAAATAGGCAGCAGTTCCGCCTTCTGGCAATAAGTTCATAGGAACCATAGAAAACTGCAGGCTTGCTCCTCCTTGTAATAACAGCACCGAATATCCGGAAGGTACATTCAAAAGTTCTTTTACCAACTTTACGGTTTCCTCTACTACACCATCAAATTCAGGTGAGCGATGGGAGATTTCTAAAATTGATAATCCGTCTTTAAAATCTAGTACTGCAGCAGAAGCTTGCTTAAAAACTTCTTGCGGTAAAATACATGGACCTGCTCCAAAATTATGTCTCATTTTTATTGTTTTTGATTGGTGTAAAATTAACACTTTGACATTAATTATTCAGCTTTTTTACCAACTAAATAACTAACATGACAAACATTTAAGAAAAACAAAAAACACAGTACTACTATATTAACCGAAAATTATAGAAAATTAACTTGATTAGCTACCCTTCAACTTGAAAACAAGCTTAAAATTTAGCTGTCTCCCAGTTAGATAATTTGGAATACCATAGTTAACATTGTTCACGTCTTTTAGCCAAAGATAAGATACTGTATTATTGATATTCAACAAGTTGAACACCTCTGCATAAGCAATTACAGAACTAAAATATTTACTCAAAAATAGAGGTTTCTTAACCGCCTGTATATCCAAGAAATCGTTCGAGAAACCTATATCTATTCTTCGGTAAGCCGGAATACTAAAATCATCTGTATAAGTAGTAATTTGTGGAGAACCTATCGGCAATCTAGAACCATATAATAAATTCAAGTGTACTTTATAAGTTGGACTTTTAAATAATCTGTCTTGAAAAAACATCGAAAAATTAACGCGTTGGTCTGTTGGTCTTTTTAAATATCCAGGATAAACAACTTCATTTTGTCCATTTGCCGTTCTCTTCACATAGCTATCTCCAATTACGTCTTGATTTGCACTCATGAACGACACTCTAAAGAAAGACATCAAATCCTTAACCAACTCACCTCCTAAAGAAAAATCTGCGCCGTAAGTATGGCCTTTTGCTACCTCAGTAGCCAAATATTTGATTCTTACATTGTCGATAGTGTAAGGGATCATCCTGTCTGCATACTTGTAATAAACTTCTGAGGTAAATTTTAACCTCGTACCCAAACCTGTAAAAGCCGCATCGTAGCCAGCAGAAACATTATAAGAGCGTTGTGCTTTTTGATTTAAAAACAATGAACCATCTAAATCTCTTATACTTCTATAACTTGGTGCTTGGCGGTAAATACCTGCTGTAAATCGCCAAAGTTTATATTCCTCTGGTCGATACAACATCAATAACCTCGGACTAACCAAAACTTCACCACTTAAATCATTATAGTTGACACGTGCGCCAAACTGTACATCTGTTTTACTAGAAATAGCATAACTATCTTGTAAATAAGCTGAAATAGAATTGATTTTAAGGTTATTATTGGAGAAAATAGCATTCTCAAAAGTGAAGGAATTGGTGTTAGATGGTAAAATGTAGCCAGCAGAATCGATGTAACTGTATTCGTTCATTTCGTCAACAAACTTTGCTTGCTCAAACCTAGCACCATAAGTAAAGTCATGCTTTCCTACCCTATGCTCTACCTTAAGTTCGCTACTTGCTATGGTCGAATTCAAACTATTACGGGCATAGCTGTAATAACTTCCCAAGCCTCTATTTTTTCTAATGGGGCCAAAACCTCCATCTCCGTAACTATTATCTATTTCTTCGAAAACATAGTTACCATCAATATCAAATTTCTCACGTTCTACAATTTCAAAATAGCTATTAATCCATTTAATGGAAACATCTTTATTTGGATTAAACACCCCAGTTACCGCACCGCCGTAAGTATAATAATCATCAATTTCCTGTCCTTCGTAGTCGACCTTTAAACGTATTGGTGTATTAATGGTACCGAATTGTGTTTCCCTACTTTCTGGCACCAATCTAAAACTTCCAGAGTTAAAATTCAATAAAGTACTGATGCTAAATTTAGAGCTGAAATTATGTTGATATAGCGCTTGAAAATCATTAAAGCTTGGTCGATAGCTGCCTCTTGTATCTTGTGTGCTCAATATATTCCGATTATCTTTCCTCCTGAAACCAAGTAACAAGTGACTGTTTTTAAATGCCTTTTTCGCCGTGGCGGATATCCCCATTAAACCAGCTGTAAGAATATATTCATTGCTATCTGGCTTGTTATATCTCACATCTAAAACAGAAGAAAGCTTATCATTATATCTGGCATTAAAACCTCCGGCAGAAAAACGGGCACTACTTACAAAATCTGGATTGATAAAACTCAAACCTTCCTGCTGACCATTTCTAATTAATATTGGCCTGTTAATTTCTATATCATTAACGTAAATTAGGTTTTCGTCGAAATTACCACCGCGGACGCTGTATTGCGAACTCAATTCATTATTGGTAGATACACCTGGCAAAGTTTTCAAAACCGCTTCAAAGTTCATAGAAACCGTAGGTAAACTCGCAACATCTATAATACCAATACTTTGCGCATTATTCAACTGGGTTTGTTTATTAACAACCTTAACAGTTTTAAGTTCTTTTACGTCGGGCTTCAGAATGATGTGCTTCGTAATTTCTGAGCCTTTACTTTCACTAAATCTAATTGTTTCTACCTTATAACCTTCCAGTTTAAACCTTAAATTAAAGTTTGCCAACCTAGATTGAATGATGTATTTTCCTTGTTCATTTGTAACGGCTGTTGCCGCCAAACCGACTAAAGAGACAGTAACTTTTGGTAAAGGTTGATTTTTTTCGTCGTAAACAATACCACTTACCTTAACCATTAATTGTTGTGCAATTACTGAAAACGATGAGATTACCAGAAGCAGAAGAAAAAGCGCTTTTTTAGCCATTAAGTTTAGATGTGTTGCGTATTAGCTTGAACATTCTTTAAATCTGCAATCATTTGTGCAGGATTTGGCGCTGCAAAAATCGCATTACCAGCTACAAATGCATTTGCGCCAGCCTCAATTAGCGAACCGATGTTGTGAATTCCAACTCCACCATCAACTTCTATGTATAAGTTTGGATTAGCTGTCAAAGCCATTTGCTTTAATTCACGTATCTTATTAAGTGTTTGGGGAATAAACTGTTGTCCGCCGAAGCCTGGATTCACAGACATCACCAAAGCCAGATCGATATCATGCAACACATCTTTCAACAAACTAACTGGCGTATGTGGGTTTAAAGCCACACCAGCTTTACATCCTACTGCTTTAATTAATTGAATAGTGCGATGTAAATGTGTACAAGCTTCATAATGTACTGTGATGATATCCGCTCCCACTTTGGCAAATTCAGCAACATACTTATCCGGATCTACGATCATCAAATGTACATCAAATGGTTTCTGAGCATATTTTTTTGCTGCTGTAATCACTGGAAAGCCAAAAGAAATATTCGGCACGAAAACACCGTCCATTACGTCAACATGAAACCAATCAGCTTCACTTCCATTAATCATTTCTATATCACGTTGTAAATTGGCAAAATCTGCCGACAATATGGATGGGGCAATTAGATGTTTCATTTTTTACATTCTCGTCATTGCGAGGTACGAAGCAATTTATGGTATAACTAGGTTTGAAATTGTTTCGTCGTACCTCCCTGCAACGACAACTAATATAAGTCATCACAAGGGCGAAACAATGTATGCAAGGTACAAAAGAACTCCGAAAGTTTTTAATCGATAAGACTGAAAATTCGCAATACAACTTTGAGGTGTAACCAACAAAAAAGCCCTTACAGTAAAAACTGAAAGGGCTTAAATATTTTCCGACTTTCCGACATACGGACTTTCGAACTTTTTTATTTATGCTTGTGGCGCAGCTGGTTTCTCTGGTCTTGGCAATAATACTTTACGAGAAAGTTTCATTTTACCTTGTTTGTCAATATCTAACAATTTAACCTCGATTTTATCACCTTCTTTCAATACACCATCCATAGTCTCTAAGCGTGCCCATGAAATTTCTGAAATGTGTAATAAACCATCTTTACCTGGCATTACTTCTACAAATGCACCAAATGGCATAATAGATTTTACTTTACCTTGGTATATAGCACCAATTTCTGGTTTAGCAGCAATCGCATTGATACGTGATACAGCAGCATCAATTGCAGCTTTATTATCAGCAAAAATTTCAACGATACCTTTGTTACCTACCTCTTCGATAGAAATAGACGCACCAGTTTCACGTTGCATTTCTTGGATAATTTTACCACCTGGGCCTATTACAGCACCAATAAATTCTTTATCAATACTTAATGATACGATACGTGGTGCATGTGGTTTATAATCTTCAGCTGGAGCAGCAATCGTTTTCTTCATCTCATTTAAGATGTGTAAACGACCTTCTTTAGCTTGCAACAAAGCTTTAGTTAAAACTTCGTAAGACAAACCGTTAATTTTTAAGTCCATTTGACAAGCAACGATACCGTTTTCAGTACCTGTTACTTTAAAGTCCATATCTCCCAAGTGATCTTCATCACCTAAAATATCTGAAAGGATAGCATATTTACCAGTTTGCTCATCAGTAATTAAACCCATTGCAATACCAGAAACTGGAGATTTAATTTTAATACCAGCATCCATTAATGCCAATGTACCCGCACAAACTGTAGCCATTGATGAAGAACCGTTAGATTCTAAAATATCAGAAACGATACGGATTGTATATGGATTTTCTTCGCCTTGTGGCAATACTTTTTTCAATGAACGTTGCGCTAATGCACCGTGACCAATCTCTCTACGACCAGCACCTCTATTAGGTCTAACCTCGCCAGTTGAGAAACCAGGGAAATTATAGTGTAATAAGAACTTGTTGTAACCGTTAAAGAAAGCACCATCAATCATTTGCTCATCATCTTTGCTACCTAAAGTAACTGATGTTAAAGATTGAGTTTCGCCACGTGTAAATACTGCCGAACCGTGAGCAGCAGGTAAATAACCTACTTCGCTCCAAATTGGGCGAATTTCTGTAGTCTTACGACCATCTAAACGAATACCTTCATCTAACAAAAGACTTCTAATCGCATCGTACTGCACATCATGGTAATAATGTTTAGCCATTGCTTTAGTTAAATCTTCAGTTTCTTCTGGCATTGCTTCTAAAAACTCATTGATGATTGCAGTAAAACCAGCTTTACGCTCATCTTTGTTAGAACCAGATTTAGCGATTGCATACACCTTATCATAAGTATCTGCGTAAACCTTAGCTTTTAAATCAGCATCATGATCTTCGTGGTTATATTCACGTTTTACAGTTTTGCCAGTAGCTTCAGTTAACTCAACTTGAACAGCACATTGAACTTTAATTGCATCGTGTGCAAATTTTAAAGCCTCAACCATTTCGTCTTCCTGAATTTCATCGCACTCACCCTCAACCATGCCTATATCGTTAGCCGAACCAGCAACCATAAATTCTAAAGTTGCACGCTCTAACTCGCTAGCTTTTGGATTGATCACCAATTTACCATCGATTTTAGCAACACGTACTTCAGAGATTGGACCGTTAAAAGGAATATCAGAAACTGATAAAGCTGCAGATGCTGCTAAACCAGCTAAACAATCTGGCATAATATCTTTATCAGCCGAGATTAGGGAAATCATTACTTGTGTATCAGAGTGATAATCTGAAGGAAACATAGGGCGTAAAGCTCTATCAACCAAACGAGAAATTAACACTTCGTAGTCAGATAATCTTGCCTCGCGACGTAAAAATCCTCCTGGAATACGACCAGTAGCCGCATATTTTTCTTGATAATCTACCGATAAAGGTAAAAAATCTGTACCTGGTTTGGCACCAACAGTTGATACTACTGTTGCTAACAACATCGTATCTCCCATTTTAACTACAACAGAACCATCAGCTTGTTTAGCCAATTTACCTGTTTCAATTTCTACAATTCTTCCATCGCCCAAATCGAACGATTTTTTTATTACATTCATATTTTAATGTTGTGATCTGTTTTTCCTCTTTCGAACAGATCGAGTTTATATTTATTTTTTCGAGTATTAAAACCAAAAAAGCCATCTGCCTATTGGCGATGGCTTTTATAACATTACACCGACTTGATGATATCTCTAAGCGATAAAGCTTTGATGATAGCACGGTAACGGTTAATATCTTTTTTGTGAAGATAAGCTAAGATGCCACGACGTTTACCTACTAATTTTTGTAGAGCTAACTGTGTAGAAAAATCTTTACGATTTTTTTTCAAGTGCTCTGTTAAGTGGGCAATACGATAAGTAAACAATGCTACTTGACCTTCTGCAGAACCAGTGTTGGTTGCTACTTCGCCGTGTTTTGCAAAAATTTCGGCTTTCTTTTCTGTACTTAAATACATTCTTGAATAATATTAAAGTTAAAATTAATTAATTGTGCCGCAAAGATACAGTATTTTTCGGATTTGAAAAATTGTTGAATTGATTAATTGTCAAATTGTTTTGGTTAGCTAACTACTTGATTTAATGAATTGTTTATTCATTATTTTTTTTGAAAATCAATAGTATTGGTTCTTGGATACTGCAGCCCCGCTATCCGTTACAATCTTTTTGTTAACGTCAGTGCGCAAAACCTCGTAGGTTTTAAAAACCTACGAGGTTTCTACGATTTTGCCACAAAAAGTATCTCCACTCCTATCAAGTTTATTTTCAGAGGCACTACACAAACTTTGTCAATCTTCTAGACATATCGCAAATTAATATCGACAAAGTTAAAGTACTTTCGAACCGTAAGTCTAAACACTTGCCCTACAGATAAAAACACCCTTCCTTTGAGCATATTTTAACGAATTACCACCATTCATTTTAACTGAAATCAGATTAAAACGCAACAATGCATATAATTTTTGCTCGGTAGAACTATCCAAATATATAGATTCCCGTTCAGCAATAATACTTTCACGAGGAATATCAGTATTATATATTTTCAATCTGCCGATTACCCAAAATTACGAAAACACCAGTAAATTAAGAAACGTTTACAAAGCTGTAACCAAGAAAATCAAATATCAGCAAACAACTTACCTACAACATCGTTATAAGAACAGATTGTACAAAAAACTATACATTTCACAAAAAATAATATCTTCGCATAGAAAATACCTCAACCTACTATGGCAAAACTGCTAATTATTGATGATGAGCGAGCGATACGAAGCACGCTTAGAGAAATACTAGAATATGAAAACTATGAAGTTGATGACGTAGACAACGGTATCGACGGATTAGAATTGATTAAAAAGAACGATTATAACTTGGTTCTTTGCGACATCAAGATGAATAAAATGGATGGCATGGAAGTGTTGGAAACAGCACTTGGCATAAAACCAGACCTACCATTCATCATGATTTCTGGTCATGGCACTGTAGAAACCGCAGTTGAAGCCAGCAAAAAAGGCGCCTTCGATTTCATTTCTAAACCACCTGATTTAAACCGCTTATTAATTACCGTACGTAATGGTTTAGACCGTGGCTCATTAGTTACCGAAACCAAAGTTTTAAAGAGAAAAGTTAGCAAAACCCGTGATATCTTAGGTAATTCTGACACCATTGGAAAAATCAAGGAAACCATAGATCGTGTTGCGCCAACCGAGGCTAGGGTTTTAATTACTGGTGCAAACGGTAGTGGTAAAGAATTGGTGGCAAGATGGCTTCATGAGAAATCCAACCGTTCGGAAGGTCAATTAATAGAAGTGAACTGTGCCGCTATTCCATCTGAATTGATAGAAAGCGAATTATTTGGTCACGAAAAAGGATCATTTACTTCTGCTGTAAAACAACGTTTAGGAAAATTTGAATTAGCCAATGGTGGTACTTTATTTCTAGATGAAATTGGCGACATGAGCATGTCTGCACAAGCCAAAGTGTTACGTGCTTTACAGGAACATAAAATTACCCGTGTAGGTGGCGAAAAGGAGATTGACGTAAACGTAAGAATTGTTGCAGCAACCAACAAAGACCTTTTAAAGGAAATTGAAGAAGGTAACTTTAGAATGGATTTGTATCACCGCTTAAATGTAATCAATATTCATGTACCACATTTAACGGAACGCACAGACGATATTCCTGTAATTGCGCAAAGCTTTTTAGAAGAAATTTGTGGTGAGTATGGCATGCCTGTAAAGAAAATTACCGATGGTGCGATGGAATCATTAAAGAGATTACCTTGGACTGGTAACGTTCGTGAGCTGCGCAACATGATTGAGCGTTTAATCATACTAAGTGATAAAACTATTACCGAACAAGATGTTGTGGTATTTGCCAACCCAGGAGGCGGAACCAATGTGGGTGCAAGCCATCAAACTGGAAACGGAAATCAGAGTGGAGGCAGCTTTAATTACGATGGATTCAACAACTTCCAAGAGTACAAGGATTTTGCAGAGAAGGAATTCATCAAGTTTAAATTAGAAAAGAATAACTGGAACGTTTCCAAAACTGCCGACGACATTGACATTCAACGAAGTCATCTGTACAGCAAGATTGAAAAATTTGGTCTGAAAAGAGCAGAATAAACATAAAAAAAAGGAGCCGATTCGGCTCCTTTTTTGTTATAAGATATTTTCTCTATACCCAATCAACGCCTTTTTTAAGTAAATTGGTAGTTACTTCTTCTTCGCTGTTCGGCTGTGCCTGCGCATTGTAATTCCATTTTGTAGTTGGTGGCAAACTCATCAAGATACTTTCGATACGCCCATTAGTTTCTAAACCAAATTTAGTACCTGAATCGTACACCAAATTAAACTCTGCGTACCTACTACGACGCAAATATTGCCATTCTTTATGAAAGTCATTGTATTCCTTATCTCGGTTTCTATCAATTAGCTCAGTATAAACTGGCAAGAAAGTATTGCCTACAGCTAAAGAAAAATCCAATAGCTGCTCGTAACTCAACTCTGTATTTTCAGGTCTTAAACGGTCGTAAAAAATACCACCTACGCCCCTAGTTTCATTACGATGTTTGATAAAAAAATAATCGTCTGCTAGGGCTTTAAAACGAGGATAAAACTCTGCCTTAAATTCATCACAAGCCTGTTTTAAATGATAATGAAAAAATCTAGCATCTGTTGGGATTACATAATGTGGAGTTAAATCGATACCACCACCAAACCACCGAGTTTGCTCATCCATTTCGAAATAACGGATGTTCATGTGGATAATTGGTACGAAAGGATTTTCGGGGTGCAAAACGATAGAAACACCAGTAGCAAAAAATTCATCATTCTCTACTTTAAAAGATTTCTTTACCGCTTCTGGCAACTTACCATACACTGCCGAAAAATTTACTCCGCCTTTTTCAATTACATTACCGTGCTGTAAAACTCTGGTTCTACCACCACCACCACCTTCTCGCTCCCATAACTCTTCTTCAAAAATAGCTTTTCCATCTGCAACTTCTAAACCCTTACAAATACTATCCTGTATTTGTTTATACGCCTCAGCAACTTTATCCTTAAACATTATTTCCTCCATTGTATGCCCAAATTTAAGCTTAATAGCACGCTAACTGAAAACGAATGTTAGATAGTACATTAGGTTGACATTGCAGGGGTTATAAGTTTCAAGTGGTAGGTTTCGAGTATTTACTACGATTTGAAAAGCAATTACTGCATTTCAATTTATGGAAAGTCCCGCTTTCCGCTTTACTTCGCTCTCTAATTTCGCTTCGTGCTCACTTTAATCGGGTTTAGCTAACTTAAACCTATGCAAAAAACACCTACTACTTTCAAAGATTTACGAAGTTTTTAAAACTTCGTAAATCTAAGCTAACAATCCCATCATAAGAAATACATCACATCAGCTAATTATCATATCATCAAATTAGGTTAATGCTCAACATAATCTAAGTCTTTACTGAAGGTTTCTTTCAACTGACTCAATGCAATTAAAGAAATAACTATACAGATTGCCCCTACTAACATAGCGCCTTCTAAAATCCCTAATTTATCCTTAAAGAACTGGAAACCTGTAGTAATTGCAATTAGCGAGCCTCGTACAAAATTGGGAACCGTAGTGGTAACCGTTGCTCTTAAATTGGTACCAAATTGTTCTGCGGCAATAGTTACAAACGTAGCCCAATACCCAGATGAAAAGCCCAGCAACAAGCTTAATAGAATAAAACCTTCTGGCGTTAAACCAAAAGAATACAGGTAAATCCCAACTGAAATTGATGTCAATATCAAGAAAATGAACATCACTTTTCTTCTAGATTTTAACAGCTGACAAAGTAAGCCAGCCACCACATCACCAATAGAAATACCAATGTAACAGTACATAATCCCTTTACCTGCATCTAAAACGCCAGTAGCATTTAACGCTTTACCAAACTCTGGTGAAAAAGTAATGAGTACCCCAACAATATACCACAAAGGCAAACCAATTAAGATACAGCACAAATATTTCTTAAACCTAGACCAATTGTTAAACAACATGAAAAAGTTACCTCGTTGTACGTTCTCGTTTTCAGTAGTTTCTTTAAACATGCCCGATTCTACCAAGCCAATACGTAACGAAAGTAACAGCAAGCCCATACCGCCACCAATAAAATAACTGGTTTGCCAAGTATAGCGGGCACTAATTAATGCAGCCATTACCGCCCCCAGCAAGCCTACGCAAGCTACAATCATGGTTCCGTAGCCCCTGTTCTTTTTACTCATTGTTTCGGCAACCAATGTAATACCTGCTCCTAACTCGCCGGCCAAGCCTACACCTGCTATAAAGCGGATGATAGTATATTGATCTACCGTGGTAGCAAAACCGTTGGCAATATTAGCTAATGAATAAGTAATGATTGAGCCAAACAATACACTCAATCTTCCTTTTTTATCACCAAGTATGCCCCAAAGGATACCGCCCACCAACATCCCAAACATTTGGCTGTTAATGATAGTTGCACCTACGCTGAGCATGTCTTCGTCGGCTACGCCTAAATCTTTAAGACTTTTAACGCGTACTACAGAAAATAAAATTAAATCGTAGATATCTACAAAGTAGCCTAAAGAGGCCACAAGAATAATTAAAGCAACGTTCTTGCTTTTAGTTTGTTGGTTCATTTATAGTTTAGTTTGAAACTGTTAAACTACAAAAAAAATTAAAACAACAAATATCTCTATTTTAGCAAATAACGATACTATTTAAACCAACCTTTACGCCAAAAGAAAATGATTTGCACTACACCAATAAAAGCCATCACTAGTAAGGTATATTCATAGCCATGTTCTTGGTAAAGCTCTGGCATATTGTTGGGCATAATTTTTCCCGTAACCGGATCTTGTTTCGAGAAATTCATGCCGTAAATACCTGCGATAAAAGTTAAGGGAATAAAAATAGAGGAAATAATAGTCAGCACTTTCATGATTTCGTTCATGCGATTGCTAATGATAGAAAGATACATATCGATATTACTTGATGCAATTTCTTTCATACTTTCTACCATATCCATGAGCTGAATAGTATGGTCGTAAGCATCTTTGATAAACATCTTGGTTTGGTCGCTAATCAGCCTACTATCGGTTCGCAGAATGTCGTTCATCTTGTCGCGTTCTGGCCAAATCACCCGTCTCAGGGCTATTAAGTTTCTTTTCACCAACTGCGTGTCGTACATTACCGACCTATCTGGTCTTGCCAACAACTTGTCTTCCAACAAATCCATGTCTTCGTTCCAAGCGCTTAGGATAGAAAAGTAAGAATCGATAATCATGTCCATCAACGCATACATCAAATAACCCGTACCGCCTGTTCTGATATTCCCTTTTCCTTCTTTCAAACGACCACGAACAGCATCTAGGCAATCTTCGTAGCTCTCTTGAAAAGTATACAGCACATTTTTGGTCTGAATAAACGAAACCTGCTCGTTCTCTAGGCTAGCATCTTCGGTGATACTCAACATTCTGCTTACGGCAAAGTTGTAGTCTTCGTACTCTTCGAACTTAGGCCTGTGATAAGTCCGGGTAATATCTTCTAAAACGAGCTTGTGTATTTTAAGTTCATCACTAAATACATTGAACATCTCTAACGAATTTAGTCCTTTAATATCAACCCAGTAAAAGCTATGCCTGTCTTTAGTTTTCTCACGAATATTGCGAAGACTAGAAAGTTCTTCTACCTTAAAATCTTGTGCGTTGTAACTATAAAGATTGATTTTTGGTTTTAGAGAATTACTGTCTATATAAACGAAGCCTGGCGTAGTACCAGGTGCAGGCAAAGCATATTTCTTCTTTTTTTGCTTAAAATTTATCGGCTTTGCCATTTTTTTGATTTTCAGTTAATTTTTAAAAATAGTTCTTCGCCTGTGGCCCTTGATTAAACAGCAAGTCTACCATGCTCAAATTAGGGATAAATTCGTTCCTGTCGCTAAACACTTGAAAATATGGCTTTGTTTGAGTTAATGGAACTTCCTTTTTGCTCATTGCATTCCTTAAATCTATTGCAACATCAGCTTCATAGCGCTCGGTAGTATTTAACTGTTCGGGAAACTTCAATTGTTTAAAAAGCCAAGCAAGTATCTCGTAGTTATAATCGAAAAGGTAATCATATTTTTTTTCATAGAATGGCGCCAATCCATCCTCATAAAACTCAAAATAAGCAGAACTACGATAGCAAGTCTGTAAACTTAACCAATGTAAACGCTGCCATCTTTCATCGTAACTAATTTTAACGTCTTTGTAAGGTGTATGAACTTTGGCACCCTTTACTACTGGCACAACTAAATCTAAACTACCATTTGGCGATGCAATAACAGCTCGGTTTCTGTACGTTTGCTTTGGAAGATGCTCAAATTTCTCTAATAGAAACTCGAAATTATTCTCTTTTAAAACTGTAAAATAACTAACTGGTGGAAGATAAAATAATGGAAATATAGCTGGATTTTGCATCTGATATTTTAAGTTTGCAATTCAGCAGCGAAATTAATGATTAAAAAAGGTTTTTTGCACATAGGGATATTTTTTTTACACCTCATTTCGTTTCTTCCCATGTGGTTTTTATTTGGCATATCTACAGTTTTGTATTACCTCATTTACTATGTTGTTAAATACAGAAAAAAGGTAGTGCGTAAAAACTTAAGCAAATCCTTCCCCGAAAAAAGCTTGCAAGAAATCATCAAAATTGAGAAGGAGTTTTTCAAATATTTCACAGATTTAATGGTTGAAGTAGTTAAAATGAGTTCAATAAGCAAAGCTGAAGTAAATAAACGTGTAAAAGTAAAAAACCTTGAACTCGCAGAAGCTTACTTTGAAAAAGGAGAAAGCGCCTTGGCTTGTACAGGTCACTATGGTAATTGGGAACTTGGAATGCTAGGGCTCGGTCTATACTCCTCTGTGAAATCTAAGGTAATTTACAAACCAATTAACAATAAGGTGTTTGAAAAATGGTTCAACGCACTTAGAACAAAATTTGGTAATATGTTTGTACCTATGCGACAAACTTTGAGAGAGGTTATTGCCACAAAGAATGAAATTACCTTGTTCTGTTTTGCTAGCGATCAAAGTCCAACGGCACAAGATACGCAACACATTATTCATTTTATGCATCAGCCGACGGCGGTACTTGTTGGTTTAGAAAAAATAGCCAAACAAACCAACCGTCCTGTTTTTTATTTCGATGTAACGAGAGTTAAAAGAGGTCATTACGAAGTAGAGTGTATCCCGATGTGTATGAATCCAAAGGAAACAGGAGAACATGAAATTACTTCCATGTTTTTTGAACACCTGACTAGAACTATACAACGCGATCCCGCCTACTGGTTATGGAGCCACAATAGATGGAAGGCCAATCTATAGTATTTTTATTTCTAATTTTAACTTTTGATGGAACCTAGCGTAGCTGTAGTAATTTTAAACTGGAATGGACAAAGTTTCCTAGAGCGCTTTTTACCCAGCGTTGTAAAAACCAATTATAGCAATCTACAAATTATTGTTGCAGATAACGCTTCTACAGATCATTCTGTTCTATTTTTATCGCAGTACTACCCTAACATTAGGGTTATTGTTAATGATCAAAACTATGGTTTCGCCGAAGGCTATAACCAAGCTTTGGCAAAAGTAGAAACCGACTATTTTGTACTGTTAAACTCTGACGTAGAAGTTCCTGAAAATTGGATAAAACCTGTAGTTGATTTAATGGAAAGCGACAATAGCATTGCTGCTGCCCAGCCAAAAATCAAATGGCAACAAAACAAAACCATGTTTGAGTACGCTGGTGCTTCTGGTGGTTTTATCGACGATTTCGGTTTTACCTTTTGCAGAGGAAGGATTTTTGATCACTTGGAAGAAGATCATAATCAATACAATACCGACATTCCAGTTTTTTGGGCCAGTGGAGCTGCATTTTTCATCAAAAGCAAAGCGTGGAAGGAAGTTAACGGTTTAGACGCTGATCTATTTGCACACATGGAAGAAATTGACTTGTGCTGGCGTTTAAAGAACAATGGCTATAAAGTGACTTGTTGTACTGCTGCTGAAGTTTATCATGTGGGTGGTGGCACTTTAAATGTCAGTAGTCCTTTTAAAAGTTACCTCAACTTTAGAAACAACCTCATCATTATGCAAAAAAACCTCCCTTTTGGAGAGGCTATTTTCAGAGTTTTTGTTCGCCTATGGCTAGACCTAGCTGCTTGGTTCCAATTTGCATTTAAAGGACAATTCGGCTTTGCTTTTTCCATAAACAAAGCACACTACCACTTCTTTAAAGCATTCTTTAAAACAGCTTCAAAGCGCAGCCACAAGCAGATTCCACTAAAACAACATCACGGAGTTTTAAATGGAAGTATAGTTTGGAAATACTTTATTGGCAAGAAAAAGAAATTTAGTGAATTAGACTTTTAGCCTACTTCAAGAAACTTTCCAAAGCCAAACGATAACCATTTAAACCGAAACCAGTGAGCACACCTTTACAGTTCTTCCCAGTTAAGGATACGTGACGGTATTCTTCCCTTGCGTAAATATTTGAAACATGAACTTCTACCACTGGTGTTTTAATAGCAGCTATAGCATCAGCGATAGCCACCGATGTATGTGTATAACCACCAGCGTTTAAGATAATTCCATCGTAAGAAAATCCAACTTCGTGCAACTTGTTAATCAACTCTCCTTCTACATTGCTTTGGTAGTAGTCAATTTCGATGATGCTATATTGCTCTTTCAGTTTTTCGATGTAACTATCGATACTTTCTGAACCGTAAATTGAAGGTTCGCGTAATCCTAAAAGGTTTAAGTTTGGTCCGTTGATGATTTGTATCTTCATTGTATAATTTAAAATAGCTGAAAATTTGTAGGCAAACGTATTTTTGTAGCTAAATTGCCTTACGCAATGTTATAAAAAAGAACTCAAATAATGAACAATCGACCGTACCTAAAAGGATTCGCAGCTTATTTAAAGCTAGAGCGTTCATTATCTGAGAACAGCATTGAAGCCTATGCAAACGATGTAGAAAAGCTTTTTCAATACTTTGACGCCAATAATAAAGAGATAGCTTTAAATTCAATTAAACTAAAAGATTTACGCGAGTTTTTGATTTGGCTGAATGAATTAGGCGCACAGGCTAGTACGCAAGCTAGAGTAATTTCGGGCATCAAATCATTTTTTAATTATTTACTACAAGAAGAGCTCATTACAGACGACCCATCGGCCTTATTGGAAACGCCAAAGATTACCCGTAAACTACCCGACACCTTAAATTTTCATGAAATTGACTCCCTGATCAACGCTGTAGATGCTTCGAAACCTGAAGGAATGAGAAATAAAGCAATTATGGAGGTTTTGTATGGTTGTGGACTAAGGGTTAGTGAGTTAACAGAGCTAAAAATTTCAAATATATTCGAAGAAGCTGAGTTTATCAAAGTAGTAGGAAAAGGCAATAAGGAACGAATTGTACCCATTGGTGCCACCGCGTTAAAGCTAACTAAAATCTATATCGACGAAGTAAGAGTTCATTCTAGTATTAAAAAAGGCAATGAAGATTATATTTTCCTCAACCGTTTTGGTGCTAAACTTTCTCGTATTTCTATTTTCAACTTGATTAAGTCCTTAGCTACAGCTGCTGGCATACAAAAAACAATTAGTCCACATACTTTGAGGCACTCATTTGCAACACATTTAATTGAAGGCGGTGCTGATTTAAGAGCCATTCAAGAAATGTTGGGACATGCAAGTATCACCACTACTGAGATTTACACGCATTTAGATAGAGATTACTTGAAAACGGTAATCACAGAATTTCATCCAAGAGCATAAAAAAGCCATCCAGAAATCTGGATGGCCTTCTACTATATAAAAACTAAATTAGTTAGTTGGCTTCTCTGCCGACTTCCCTATTAAATCCATGAACTGATCTAATTTAGGCGTAATAATGATTTGGGTACGTCTGTTTTTAGTTTTCCCAGCTGCAGTGTCGTTTCCGGCAATTGGATTAAACTCGCCTCTACCGCCAGCGGTTAAGCGCTTAGGATCTACACCATAATTGTTTTGTAAACTTTGAACTACTGATGAAGCTCTTAAAGCGCTTAAATCCCAGTTATTTCTGATGTTAGCCATTTTAATTGGCACATTATCGGTATTACCTTCTACCAATACTTCGTAGTCTTTGTAATCGGTAATGATTTTAGCAATCTTACCTAAAGTAGCACTTGATTTATCGGAAATTTCGTAGCTACCAGATTTATATAACATATTATCAGACAAAGAGATATAAACCACACCTTTAAGTACTTGTATATCTACATCACCCATCTCTTCTCTACTCAACGAACGTGTTAAATTATTAGTCAACACCATGTTAAGTGAATCGCTTTTGTTTTTAGCAGCAATCAATTCTTTAATATATTTATTCGAAGTGTTGATTTCATCTACCAATTTAGAAATATTAACACTTCCTTGGTTGCTCGCACTTAAACATTTATTTAAAGCTTGTTGCAATTCCTGTGCATTGGCACGTTCTCTAGCAATAGCTTCATCTAAACTGGTAATTCTTGTTTTTGCATTAGAAAGTTCAGACTCTGTTCTAACCAGTTTTCCATTGATATCATTATACTGTTGCTGTACTTGATTAAAATTACCTTGTAGCTCAGCATATTTCTTTTTACTAACACCACAGCTTGCTAACAATACAACAGCTAAAATTGCTGATATTGATTTTAATTGATTCATAACAATTGCTTTAATTTATTTAAACAAAATCTATCAACAATAGTTAAGCCAAAAAAGTTTTAAAAGGCAATTAGAAGCAAAGATACCAACTTCAAATACATCGTGAATCCTTAAGATTTTTGAGCACTAACCATTCGTTCTTTCCCTTGCATATCCAGCCTCAACTTAATATCCTTAAAGCCTTTACCTCCTAACATCTGAATCGTTTCCTTACCCAAATTGGCATTAATTTCGAAAAACAACTTACCTTCACTTTTTAAGTGCAATAAAGCGAAATCAGCAATGGCTTCATAGAAAATCAAAGGTTTTTCATTGCTTACAAATAACGCTGTATGTGGTTCATTGGCGAGTACATTACTATGCATTTCTTCTTTTTCATGCTCTTTAATATACGGAGGATTGCTAACGACAATATCTAATTTAACGGGATAATTCTCCGAATAGTTGAGTATATCATCTTCTATGAAAGTTACACCAACCTCGTTCAGCAACGCATTCTCCTTAGCAGTAGCCAAAGCTGCAGATGAAATATCTATGGCAGAAACGTATGCCCTAGGCAAATGCTTTTTCAATGCTACGGCGATACACCCGCTGCCAGTTCCAATATCTAGAATATTTACGATTTTAGAATTTTGATTTCCGATTTGCCCATCCTGATTATTGACCACCGATGACTGACCACTTTCTAAAATCCACTCTACCAACTCTTCAGTCTCTGGTCTAGGTATCAATACAGATGAATTTACCTTGAATTTTAATCCATAGAACTCGGTGTGCCCAATAATGTACTGAATTGGCGTGCCTTTGATTAAGCCAAGTAAGATATTGTTCAGTTTTAATAAGGCAGTATCTGGTATTAGCTCCTGCTTCTTTAAGATGTAGTCTGTCTTTTTATAATTGAGAACGTCTTCCAAAGCAATCAGAAACAATGATTGTATTTCATCTTCGTCGTACAAAGCACTTAATCTCTCTTGATATAAAACAGCTAGCTCGGTTAATTTCATCTTTTGTCGTATCTTCTAATCAGCGTATAAATTTAGCCAAAAATCTATTTAAACACATAGAGACATAGATTATTATAACCAACTTCAACAGCAGCGTTCAACACACTCAATTCAAAGCCTGAGCATAGATGCCTTAAAACCAACCTATGTTTCTATGTGGTTCAAATTTGATTTCTATGAGTTCGAATCCTGCGAACTTCTAAAATTTCACACAATCAAATGCCAAAATAAAGTCTATTTTTGCAAAGATGGAACACGAATTTTACATGCGACGCTGCTTAGAATTAGCCGTAAAGGGCGCAGGAAATGTAAGTCCAAACCCAATGGTAGGCTGCGTTATTGTTCACCAAGGCCAGATTATCGGCGAAGGTTACCATCAAAAAATTGGCGAGGCACATGCCGAAGTAAATGCAGTTAAAAACGTAATTGAAACTTACGGAGATAAAGCCGCAGATCTGCTAAAAAATGCGACTGCCTACGTTACCTTAGAACCTTGTGCGCACTTTGGAAAAACACCTCCCTGTGCTGATTTGCTCATCAAACATCAAATTAAAAAAGTAGTTATTGGCAATACCGATCCTTTTGAAAGTGTAAACGGAAAGGGTATCGAAAAGCTTAAAAATGCGGGAATAGAGGTAATTTCGGGCATTTTAGATGATGAATGCAAACTGATTAACAGACGATTTTTCACTAGAATTAAAGCGCACAGACCTTATTTCATACTCAAATGGGCCCAAACCACTGACGGATTTTTTGCGCCAACAGACCAATCACAGCAGTGGATTTCTGGCAAAGAAGCAAAAACATTAAGCCACCATTGGCGAAGTGAAGAAGATGCGATTTTAGTAGGTAAAAATACAGTAATAGCCGATAACCCCCAACTAAACACTAGAGAAGTTCAAGGAAAAAATCCTATCCGTTTAGTGATTGATAAGAATCTGGATATCCCTGCTCATTATCATATCTTCAATGACGCAGCTAAAACCATCATTTTCAACGAGGTAAAAACAGCTGTTGTAGATAATATCCACTTTGTGCAAATGGAAGATATGCACTTCTATCTGCCACAGAAAATAGCTTACCAGCTTTATTTGATGGATATCCAATCGGTAATTATAGAAGGCGGCGCAAATATCTTAAGTCAGTTTATAGCTGCTAATTTGTGGGATGAAGCCCGTATATTTACCAGTAAAACCGAATGGAAAAACGGTATCAAGGCACCTAAAATTATTGGAAAAGTATTGGAAGAAGCAACTATCGGGAATGATAAACTACAAATTTTAAAACGCTAAACATATGATTTATTTGGTATTTAGTATCATTTGCAGCGTTACTGTTGGCGTTTTGTTTAAACTGGCAAGGCGTTACCAAATTAACCTCACGCAGGCAATTACCTGGAACTATCTTTTTGCAATTGGGCTAAGCTTAATGTGTTTTAAGCCAGATTTCTCCACGCTTATTACCGCCAACATCTCGCCCATTTACTGGATATTAGGCATATTGATGCCTTGCATATTTATCTTCTTGGGGCTATCTGTACGCAATGCAGGCTTAGCCAGAACAGATATTGCGCAACGTTTATCCTTATTCATTTCATTGAGTGCCGCGTATTTCTTATTTAAAGAAAATTTCGACCGATATAAAGAAGTAGCTATTGTTTTCGGCTTTGCTGCTATCATTTTTACCATGTACAGAAAAAGTGACCGAGTAACTAGCAAAAGAAGTTGGCTATACCTATTGTTAGTTTTTGTAGGTTTTGGAACGGTAGATGTATTATTTAAAATGGTGAGTCAGATTACGGTTATTCCTTATACCACCTCTCTATTTATCATCTATTGCATTGCGTTTGTGCTTTCCTTACTTTACCTGCTTTTCTTGGTATGTCGTAAAAAAACCAAACTGCAATTAGTTAATTTCTTCTGTGGTTGTATACTTGGCATCTTTAACTTTGGTAATATCCTGTTCTACCTCAGGGCACACAAGGAAATGTCCGACAACCCTTCTACGGTATTTGCAGCCATGAACATGGGCGTAATCATTGCAGGAACGTTAATTGGCATCTTCGTTTTTAGAGAAAGGTTAAGCAGATGGAATTACCTAGGTTTAATATTAGCGCTCATTTCGATCATCCTCATTACTCTATCAAAAATTTATGCTGTTTAGCGACACGTACCAAACTATAACACAAGCATGCGAAGGAATTTTCAGGGACAAAGGCAGTAAATTCATCGCCTATGCTTACCCAATAAAAAGTGAAACTGAAGTTAAGGAGTTAACAGCGAAATTACGAGCAGAACATAGCAAAGCCAGACACTTTTGTTGGGCCTTACGCTTAACTCCGGATAGAAATGTGCATAAATTCAATGATGACGGCGAACCTTCCGGGACAGCTGGCAGACCTATTTTAAATGCATTGCTATCAGCCGATGTGACTAATATCTTAGTGGTAGTAGTTCGTTATTTTGGAGGCACTTTGCTAGGTGTACCAGGACTAATTAACGCTTATAAAACAGCTACCGTAGAGGCTTTGACTGTCGCAGAAATTGTCACCAAAACCGTAAACGATGTTTATGAATTAGAATTCGATTATTTAATGATGAACGATGTAATGCGTGTAGTAAAAGAAGAGCAATTGAACATCTTAAATCAAAATTTCGATACTTATTGCAAGCTGACTTTCGAAGTCAGAAAAGCCAATTTAAATATGGTGATGGGTAAATTCGATAAAATTGAAGGCTTGAAAACCGTATATTTAGGCACTGTTTAATTAGAGGTATCAGTAGTCAGTTGTCAGGGATAAGCAGAAAGTAGTTACCAGTTCTCAGTTTTTAATCAACAGTTAACCGAATCACCAATTTAAACAAATAACCAAATGAAACTATCAGAAGCTGATTTAATCATTAATCCAGATGGAAGTATTTACCACTTGAATTTACTTCCCGAAGATATAGCGGATACCGTAATTACCGTAGGCGATTTGGACCGTGTACCAGAAGTGAGTAAACATTTTGACCGTATTGAGCTAAAGAAGGGAAAAAGAGAATTTATTACCCATACAGGCTATATTGGCGATAAAAGAATCACGGTTATTTCTACAGGAATTGGAACTGATAATATCGATATCGTTTTTAATGAACTAGACGCCTTGGTTAACATCGATTTTGAAACCAGAACTATAAAAGAAGAACTTAAATCGCTAAAAATTATCAGAATTGGCACTTCTGGAGCTGTACAACCTGATATTCCAATGGGAACCGTCCTTGCTTCGTCTTTCGGGTTAGGTTTTGATGCACTGATGCATTATTATCAGCAGGAACTAAGTTCAGAAGAACAAGCACTTTTAACAGATATCAATCAACACTTTAAAGGTCTAGAAGGAATTAAACCTTATTTAACTAAAGCAGATGAAAGCTTAATGCAGCAGTTCGCTCACGACATGCCAACTGGAATTACTGCTACAGCTCCGGGATTTTATGCGCCTCAAGGCCGACAAGTAAGAGCTAAAAATGCGGTAGCTAATTTCATAGGCCAGCTGAACAGCTTCAAAAGTGGCGAGAACCGTATTACCAATTTGGAAATGGAAACAGCGGGCATTTATGCATTAGCAAAAACACTTGGTCATAAAGCATTATCTATCAATGCCATCCTAGCAAGTCGCGTAAAGTTTGAGTTTAGCAATAATCCAAATGCAATAGTCGAAAAAGCCATCAAAACAATATTAGAACGTATATAAATTAATGGGATTTGCACAAGGCTTAAGGAATATACTACTTCCAATTATTGATTTCTTTTATCCGCCGTTTAGAAAAATTTTCGATTTACAGACCTTTCGTTATGCCGTTTGTGGTGGCAGCAATGCAGCTTTAAACCTTATTCTGTTTTACGTTTCGTATAATTTTATATTCGAAGAAGAAGTAATTATCTTATTAGGATATCCAGTAACGAGGTACATTGCAGCATATTTAATAGCGCTTTCCATTAGTTTCCCAATAGGCTTTATGCTCAACAAGTTTGTTGTTTTCCAGCAATCAAACCTACAAGGCAGAGTGCAATTATTTCGTTACGCTTTTGTAACGGTTTCGAGCATTTTATTCGACTACCTACTCTTACACTTTTTGGTAGGTTATTTGAAATTTTGGGCAACCCCATCACAAGCATTTATCATTGTGCTATTATCACTTTATGCTTACTTCTGCCAAACCTACTTTACCTTTAAAACCGTTAAACAATAGTTGCTATAAATTCAGAAATAGTGCGAGTTGGATAATTGTTGTTCTTCATCCAAGCCATCAAATTATCTAACCTTTCAGTCATTTTAACACCACTATTTCTGCTCACATAACTAGGAAAGCCAAATCGCTCCTTGTCGCTCAAATCAAAAAACTCCCACGGATGGAAATAAATGTTGACGTAACCATCTTTACGGTAAGCTTTATTAAAGATGTGTTTATAATACCACAATGGAAAATTATGGAAGGATAGCCAAAATAAAGGAATCCTGAATAAAGGCGTTACAGAAGCGGGCAGTTGAATTACATTACCCTGTTTAAAGTGCGTTCTGGGAACATTCAAATGATTATATCTTCCAGGCAATAAAGTAGGATTGATAGAACTGTTGTATACATAACCAGCATCTTCAATTTCTTGCTCACTTACCGGCATCATTCTAGGCATTCTAAATCCTTTTACAGGTAATCCAGAAAGCTCTTCTAACTTCAATTTAGAAGCTAATAAATCTTTATTTTCAAACTTGGAATGGTAATAAGTATGTGATGCTAGTTCGTGCCCCTCCTCTTTTATGCGCTGAATTACATCAGGTGCATTGATAGCAAATGTTGCGGTCGAAAAAAATGTAGCCTTAAAGCCATGCTTGGCCAACAAATCTAATATGGTATGACATCCCTGCACTGAAATGCTAATCTGATCTTCAAAAGAAATTTCCTTGCCATACTCAAAAGGCATATCGAATTCCTCAATATCAAAACTTAATAACACCATATTATTTAAGGTTGGTAGATCTAATAATGTAAGTTGGTCGGTTTTTGCCCTGCATAAACATCTTGCCGATGTAAATACCGATGATACCTAATATCACCAACTGTAAACCACCAAAAAATGCAACAGTAACGATAATAGAAGCCCAACCATTAACATGTTTAGCATAAAAGTAGGCATAAACCACATACGGTATGTAAAACAAAGAAAGGCAAGAGATAAAGAAACCCAGATAAACAGCCATATGAAGTGGTTTTACACTCAATGAGGTAACACCTTGTACGGCAAGCTTTCTCATTTTACTCAAGTTGTATTTACTTGAGCCTGCAAAGCGTTTGCTTGGCATATAATCTATTGCATATTGACTAAAACCTAACCATTTCACCATCCCTCTAATGAAAAGATCATTTTCTGTAAAGCCTCTAAATATCTCTACTACCTTGGCATCCATCAATCTAAAATCGGCCGTACCTTGTTCTATTTCTGTTTCCGATAATGCATTCAACAATTTATAGAAATACCTCGATGTTTGGCGTTTACTAGCAGGCAAAGTTGGATCTTCTTCTCTTCGCGTGTAAACCACATCATAGCCTTCCTCCCATTTTTGAATCATCTCCACAAATAATTCTGGCGGATGTTGTAGATCAGCATCCAAAGAAATCACACAATCGCCATGAGCTCTATCTAACCCCGCTTTTAAAGCAGATTGATGCCCGAAATTTCTAGAAAGCTCTATAAAGAAAACTCTTGGATCATTTGCCGCAATTTGTTGAACCACCGACAAAGTGCCATCCGACCCGCCATCGTCTACAACAATGATTTCGTAATCATAAGCAAGTGTGTTAAAAACCTGTTCTATTCTAGAAACAATCACAACAATGTTTTCTTCTTCATTGTGTGCAGGAATAACTATAGAAACAAGTTTTTTCATGTATTTGGATTTACGTGATCAAATTTTTTAAACATTAACTGATAAGAAATAACTAACCACACGATCACACAAGGCAAAGCCTTTAAAGAATAAGGTCTAATATAATTTTCTCTCACAAACTTAGGAAACAAATCTGACGGAGAAAAACTAGTTAGCAATAGCGCAAAAACGAACAATGCCACTATCCACGGATTATAGGGTTTATCTTGAACCATAAACCAAACTGCTACTCCCGTAAAGGCAATGATATAAGTTGGCGATTCGGATGAGTTACTAAAGATTACTGCGAATATCAGCGTAGAAGCTAAATACAACAATCTAAAATCTAGGTTTGCATGCGCCTTGATACGCAAATACGGAATAGTAAACAAAACCAATCCACCCGCTAAAAAAGGCAGATTAGGAATATGCACATCACCGGTAACACGCCTAACGATACCCATTAGTGAAATATCTTGCATAGAAGTTAAACTTGCATTAAGTTCTTGCTTTTGTGATAATGACTGGTACCAATCTTGATAGCACTGCAAAATGTAACTTGGAGAGAAAAACAACATCGGCAATACAAAAAACACTAATGCCCAAATCACACAAGAAGCAATGAAAGTCCACTTATTCTTCACGAAAAAGAAAAACGCTAAACCTACAATTCCATATAACTTTACAAAGGTACCAAGCATAATGAGCATTGCAGCCCAGAAATTCTTTTGTTTTTCTATCAATGCGAATGTGAGTACAATGATAGCTGCGATAGAAATATTAAATTGAAAACTAAACAAAGCAGTCAATAACTCGTGAGCGATAATCCAATAAACTGCATTTACCTTTCTATAAATTAAAGGCAACTGTTTAATAGCAAAATATAAGAACACAGTATTGGCAATTTGCCATAGAATGGTACCAATAGCATCTGGAAGTACAGCAAAAGGAGCAATGATTAAAGAGAAAAATGGACCATAATGATTGGTATCTCCATATTGATCTGGATACGTTAAATAAAGATTTAATCGTTCTACAGCATGAACATAAACGTGCTTAAAAATAAGGTAATTGTTGTAAGAACCTTTGGTATATTGTTTTAGTGCAGCAATAACTGCAAGCAATATCCAAACAGCGAATATAAACCTTCTATCATTGATTAGTTTTTTCAAAAAGACCATAGCGGGAGCGAGCTAACTAGGAAACCGTAACTTTATAAATAGTAGTTTGATGATAGATTTCTTCTGGCTCTAAAACAGTTGAAGGGAACTCGTCAATATTGATAGAATTGGGTGCATGCTGAGTTTCTACACAAAAAGCACTGAACTCTCCGTAAGACTTTCCTGCTTTACCGTTTTTCACATCAACATGTTTTGCCGTATAAAGGTGCGCAACTGGCTCGGTAGAAAATACAGAAAGCGTCAATCCACTTTCTTGGTTTGTAGTTTTGCTAGCCAAAGTTAAATCTCCATAAGTTTTATCCAGTACATAAGTTTGATCATAGCCATTCGCTTCATCCCAACCTTCTCCAAAAGTTTTTCCTTTTCTAAAATCGTGATACGTACCTTCTACCGGAATCAATTTACCAGTAACTACATAATTATCATCCTGCTCTAACCAGTTAGAGGCATTCATTTGGTGGTAGTGAGATTTAATATTGCTAACGTTCGGCGACAAATTAAAATAACTGTGATGGGTCAAATTAATTGGTGTAGCTTCATCTGTATCTGCTTGATAAGTTAAAATCAGCTCGTTACCTTCTGTAAGGGTAAACCTTAACTGAACCGCTAAATCTCCAGGAAACCCCTCTTCCCCATCTTCACTATAATAATGAAAAACCACCGATGGGTTAGGTCCGTCAGTTAGCTCAATAATCTCCCAAACCTTCTTATCAAAACCAGCGTAGCCACCATGCAAACAATCATTACCATTATTTTGAGGCACCTGATAAGTTACACCATCTACGGTAAACTCGCCGTTTTTAATTCGATTAGCATATCTTCCAACAATTGCACCGAAATAAGTATAGTTTGCCAAATAATCTTCAGAGATATATCCTTCAAAATCATCAAAACCTAAAACAATATCTTGCGCTTCGCCTTTGGCATTTTTAACTATAAATTTATTGATAATAGTACCGTAGTTAAACAATTTAACATACGTGCCTTTGCTATTGCTGAGCTCTACAGCTATTACTTCTTTTTCATCTACTAATATACCTGTAGCTATTTGGTTTGCTTTCATTATTCTTATCTTAGGCCTTCATTTTAAGGAATACAATATTAATTAAATATCGGCACTTCCCCTAATAAGAAGCAAGGATTAAAGAGCAAGGAACAAAGAAAAGCTCAATCATACTTCATTATTAAACCAATGAACAATTGAACTAACACACCAACAAATGAAAAAGCTAAAATTAGAAGAACTTAACAGAGTTGATATAGAAGGTTTCAAAGCACAAGACAAACTTCCAGTGGTAATTATGCTGGATAATGTGCGTAGTATGCACAACGTAGGTTCTGTCTTTAGAACTGCCGATGGCTTTTCTGTGGAAAAAGTGGTGCTTTGCGGAATTACGGCACAACCTCCACACCGTGAAATTGAGAAAACAGCTTTAGGTGCAACTCAATCTGTAGAATGGGAACATATTGATGATACCTTGACTGCCATCGAAAAATACCGAGAATTAGGTTATCAAATCATCGCGATAGAGCAAGCTCAGAATAGCGTAATGCTCAATAAAAACCAACCTACCTTAAACGAGAAGTACGTACTCATATTCGGCAATGAAGTAAATGGCGTGAGTGATGAAGCAATGCAGCAGATTGATAAATGTATTGAAATACCTCAGTTCGGTACCAAACACTCTTTTAACATTGTGATATCGGCTGGTATTGTATTGTGGGATTTCTTTGCCAAGATGAAACTTTAAATGAGTTACCGGTTATGGGTTGTGAGTTGTAAGTCTTAAAGCAATACCCATAACATTTAACTCGTAACACGTAACTCTACGAACAATGGAGAATCAATTTTTAAAAAAGCTACAAATTAAACCTGGTTTTAAAGTTTGTATAATCAATGCACCAGAAAATGCAGCAGCCATATTTGGTAATATCCCCAATACGGTTGATTTTACTTACCAAACAATGCTCAACAGCGATGCTTACCTTCTTTTCGCAATTACCAAAGCAGATCTGTTTGCAGCTTTGGAAGTAATCCAAGCATCTATCAACGACAAAACTATCGCTTGGATTTTCTATCCAAAAGCAAAAACAGCATTAGCATCAGATTTAAACCTGATGCAATCGTGGGATGATTTATCTAAATACAACCTTGCCCCTTGCGGCTCGGCAGCAGTTAACGAAATATGGACAGGCATCCGTATTAAAACTGCCTCCAGCCAAAAGAAATCTGGCGTAGGCAATGCGGAAATCGCCAACAACGATTACGGCAAATACATTGATGTAGCCAACAAATTAGTTACGCTACCAGCTGATCTAAAAGCAGCGCTAACTGGGCATCCGACGGCTTTAGCCTACTACGAACAATTGGCCTACTCGCATAAAAAGGAATATGTTTTATGGGTGATAACTGCCAAACAAGAAAAAACCAGGTTAGACAGAATCAGTAAAATGATAGAGAAGCTGTTGAATAGGAAGAAAAATCCGTCAGAGAAGTAATAAAAAAGCCATCCAAACAAAAGCCCTTAGCCTATGTTACTAAGAAAAGACATTTCCATGGGTAGATTTTTTGCTTTCTTAATTATACTGACATTAAACTCAGCGGCAAGGGCACAAACCAGAACCGATAAATTATATACTGTAAGTGGTATTGGTACTTCAATGCCAGTGGGCGATGCATCTGATGTATTCGGACCTAAAATATCCACTACCTTGGGCTTAAACCTAGGTTTGGGCAATGGCGGTTTATTCCTTTATCCTAAAATAAGCTTGCATGCACTTTCTTACAGAGGTAAACAACCAGACGAAGGATTTATCCATACGGCACAGGTGGGAAGAGCTACGACATATCTATTGAACGTTGGACTGGGTTACCGTAAAATGGTAGGCAAATTTGCATTCTACGGTTTTGCTGGCGCAGGTGGAGGCTATATCCTAACGCCAAGAGTTCAAGTTAATAATGCTGCATTACAAGTTGAATTGAGCAACCAAACCCACTTTATGCCTATTGCTGAAGGGGGTGCAGGTGTAGAGTTTAGTTTAGGTGGTTTAGTTATTTTTACTGAAGCGAGTTATATGAATGGTTTTGAAAAGATACAGAACCGAAATTTCACTACTGTTCCGTTAACGTTTGGCATTAAACCGAATTTGAGTAAGTTGTTTAATTAATTACAATAAGGTGGCTAGCAATCTGTAATCTGATGTAAAATCACTTATTGTTTTATATTTCACTTGTTTGAAATATTTCGATCTAGGGTTAATGATATAGTTACGTTCGGAGGGTATAATTACAGAAGGCACAGAAAAAGCAACAATATCATTATCTTCTAACAACTGTTTTCCTATCCACTGTGTATAGGCTACATTGTTTTTCCAATCTAGCTGTAGCTGTTCAGTATTCACATGTAAAAGCGCATCAGTTTTATCAGGAATTTCAATAGTTAGTATACCGATATTTTCCATATTTTCTTTGAAACGAGCGTGTACAAATTTCTCTAAGAAAGCCAAAGAAACATTTTCGCTAGTATATATGCAAGGATCGTTAATTTCATTCCATCTTCCGCCGAATAACTTGGCTCCAGTGCCCTCCCTATCATCGATGTAGTTTTTATCAGCTATGCGGTAAACAATCATATGTAAACGCCGTGAGCTATCCTCCCTAGTTCATTACTTAGCAACTTAACACCCCAAAAAGATTGTAAAGTAGAAAAATCTAAAGTTTTACCCAACACTTGTTTACTATCTTGCAACCAAACCTTAACCTTTTCGGGAGATGAAAAAACCTCTAAAGCTAGCTTAGCCATATTTTCGAGCTGATATAAATGCTCAGCATGCAACCCTTCGAAAGACTTGCGCTCCTTAATATAACGTTGCAAAGTTCTATCACTAATATGTAGTATATTAGCCCATTCTATTTGGCTAAAAGACAACATTTTATTGAGCTTTGAGAAATTATCTACGGTATAATCCTTTAATTTTTGGCTAGTTGCATATAGTGTTTCGGGTTCTGCTGCAATTAGAAAAATTTGCTGTTCTGGAAAATTGTAATTAATAGCTTTCATAGTTACGAATTTTGTCAATCCAATATACGACTTTTTTCTTAGCTTTCAAATTCCATAACCACTCAATTGTTAAGCAGGCCCACCAACTCTTTCATCCCTTCAGTAGCACTCTTCTCCATTTTAATGACGTTACTTAAGCCAGCAACGGGAGGTATTTTAGGGTCGATGATATATTTTGGAGCGACATTAGGCACATAATCTATCAAACCCGCAGCAGGATAAACCGCTAACGACGTCCCTATCAAAACGAAGATTTCTGCTTGGGCACAAATTTCAGCGGCTTTTTCAATCATCGGCACTGCTTCGCCAAACCAAACCACATGAGGTCGCAATTGAGAACCCCATTTGCATAACTCTCCCATTTTAATTTCATCCCCCTTGATGGGATAGACCAAAGAAGCTCGTTGAGAAGACTGCGCATAAGTAATGATCCCGTGCAAGTGAGTGACTTTGGTAGAGCCGGCCCGTTCATGTAAATCATCTATGTTTTGCGTAACGATGGAAACGTCAAATTGTTCTTCCAGTTTTGCCAATAAAAAATGAGCATCATTAGGTTGTGCAGCTAGCACCTGCTTTCTACGTTCGTTATAGAAACGTTGCACTAATTCAGGATTACGAACCCAAGCCTCTGGTGTAGCTACATCGAGTACATTATAACCTTCCCATAAACCATCTGCATCCCTGAAAGTCTTTAAACCACTTTCTGCACTGATACCCGCACCTGTTAATACCACCAACTTCTTTTTCATGTTATAAAATTAAGAAATTAGAGATAAAGGTTAGCCACAGATACAAAGATGGTTTTAATCTTATAGGATAAGATATTGATTTCGCTACATAACGTTAAATATCAATTCATAATAATTTTTAGAAAATCTTCAAATAAAACTTAAATAACATTAGTTCTGAATGAGAAAATTAAGTTGCTTGTTAGCGCTAGCCCCTCAAATCTCCGTTCAGCTAATTTTCGGTCTCTTGTTTTTTCACCAGTTTTATATTATTTCAATTGTGTTCAAGAGCGCTTACGCGGTATTCGGGTTGCAGCAATAAGCCAAAGCACCTTCTTTGAAAGAAACCTGCGGAGCAAGCATGAAAACAGATAAAAACAAACAACAACTGAATAAATAAGCAACCGAGAGTTTATCAGCAAAGCTGATGAGCTTCGCTACGCTACGGTTTTGCTACTTTTTGCGTCAAACCTGAGCATAGCGAAAGCTTGAATACCAATTAACGAAATTAAACAAATATGAAAAAAGTAGGAGCCCAGCGGCGGCGAGCTAAAAATATGTTTAAGCGTAAACTAGATAAACTTCGGATATATTGCTTAACCCGAACTCACGTTAGTTAACAAATCAAGAATCCGTAGGATTTGAATGTTTATAGCTACACATGATCATTCTACAATACGACCCAATCAGGGTCGAACTAACCAAAACCTTAAATGCTATCATCTTATGACGTCTTCGAAGTCAGACAAATCTCCACCTAATCAATTCGAATCTGGACATGACTTTAAGCATTCCGAAAAAGGACTGGCTCAGCCAGCCAACCTGTACCGAACTCGCCTCGGCATGAGGCCTATCATAACAAAGCCCTTTTGCATTGCTACAAAAGGGCTTTCAATATCTATATTCAAACAACTACGCAATCGCAGTTCTAAGTGCTAAAGAAGGGAATTTAGATTTCAATGCTTCGAAACCTGCAAACATAATTGCCGAATAAACCAAAGTACCATAAAGGAAATTAAGTTCGAAAGGAATTGCTGCCACTAGGCAAGTCCAGAAACCAACTAAGGTTTGCGGATAATATGTTGAGCCATACCAAACACCGAAATCAGAAATAATCCAATGGATAAATACACCAACTAAACTCGCTGCAAATACGTTGGTAACGGTTACTTTGTTCACCAACAATTGCGCTGCCAATACCATTAAAGCAAAGGCGATGTAAGTGTAATACCAACCTTGGTAAAAGCCATAGTTAACGCCCATCGTCATGGCTAAACCTAAATCGCTAAGCAACAAAACCAACATGGGCAATACATAAGCAGAAAATCTGTTCTTAAAATAACTGCCACTAAAAATAGCCACCGCACCTACACCAGAAAAATTGGCAAACCATCTAAAATCTGGAGAAAGTGGAGCTACCATTCTTAAACCTATAATGAAGGCAACAAATGTTAGCAATACGAGTAATCGGGCATTTGATTTTCTTTCCATTTGATATTCTAATTGAGGTACAAAGTTAACAAACTATTTAGGAAAAATAACATCAACTATTTGATAGCCTGCTTTCGCTATTTTCTTCCTTAACTTTTTGTCTTTGCCGTAAATGTATAAGTCACTAAAAGAATCTCCCAAACCAAATATGCTCGGACTGTCAGCTAGGAACAATTCTCCGTTTTTAGGGTTCACTTTCCAAGCGGTAGCGAAAACCAATCCATCAGTAGAAGGGCTAACAAATTTTTCCGCATTCTTTGTAGTAGTATTAAAACGACAGAAATCTCCAGTCGAAGTTTCTTGCCAATAAATAAACTCGTCGGTACCCGAAGCGGTTAATATGCCGTTTGGAGGCAATAAGAAAGAACTCCCCAATTCTACCGTTTCTTGAACAGCAAAGTTTCCATCCAACCTTATCAGCTTGGCATTAGCACTAGATCCCTTAGCTACTCCTACCCAAATTTGCTGATTAGCAGTTTTCACTACACCAGCAACATTTTCTGCATAGGTAAATAAAGTTTGAGCATTACCGTTTTCTACTTTCACTAATGTTTTTAACGCTGGTGTTAAGTATTTCCCGTTTACTGTGGTAATGGGCAATAAGGTAGCATCTGCAGTACCTGTTAATGCCGTAGCGCTAATAGATTTTGCTGTTAAGTCTACCGCATAAAAACCCAACTTTCTTCTCGTGCTGCTATTTACATAGCCTGTTTTGCCATCAACTGTAGCAAAATAGGTTACGCCGGTAATGCCAGAAGTGGTGATGGTACTCGTTGATTTTAAAGTCTCATGGTTAATTACTTGGATAAATGGATTGCTTGTAGCGCTCACATACAGCTGATTTCCGTAAGGGAAGGCCCACATTGTAGAGGAAGACAACTTAGCACCGTCATTCTCTTTAGAAAAAACATCTAAAGTTAAATTCTCGTTCGCATCTAAGAAGGAAATATTTCCGCCACCTGTGCCATTCGCATCAGTACTGCTTAATAGCAAAATACCATCTGCATACGTAGGTAGTTTTATTTCTTCTTCAATGATATCGTTTTTACTACATCCTACCGTAGCTACTGCAATAACCGCCCAAATTAGGTGCTTTAAAAATGCAGTTTTCATCGTTCTATTTTTTAACATCTATTTTTTTGTTTGATACTCGGGAAAGTTGGAAAACACCGAAAGTTTGGGCATAAAAAAGCTGAAAGAAGGAGTGGAACTGCCCTTCTTCCTTATGCTAATCTCTAGCTCCTAGTCACTAATTCCTACAAACTAATTATTTGAAATGAACCTAGTACGGTAATTAAATGCTGCGGCCTTCGGGAAGGCACCTGTTTCGAAACTGTACTTTAATTTTCCATCCTTACCAAATACAAGGGCTTTACTTGCTCCACTATCGCCCACCACCACGCTTTGATCAAGTGCATTGATACTTACGCCATAAGGAGTTGCAATTGCAGTGCCATCAGTTACCAAACTATTTCCTAACGCTCCTGTTGTGATGTTGATAGCCGCTACAGCAGGTTTAATATTAGGAAGAGTACTATACACATCTTTAGTGGCCCAAGCCTGGTTACCCTCAATCGCAACCATACCTAAATCGAGGTCTTCCTTTTGCGTAACTACATCGGTAGTAGTATTTATTTTTTGTAGTGCAGGACCGATATCATCCCAATTACCCCAAGAATTTACGAATACTTCACCACTTGCTGCTGCTGCAACACGCACCGGATTAAAATTAACGGTAATGCTTTTCGTTTGGGTAAAGGTAGTCAAATCAATCACTACTACTTTATCCTTTAAGCTGTTGGTATATAAATAATTATCTGAACCCGCAACATATAATTTGCCATTGGCTACCGCCAAACCTTCTAAACCAGCCGCATTATTATTTCCATTTCTCAACTGAAGATCAGCATCTATCGTTAAGCTAGTAGTATCTAAGCGACTGATCACACCGTCAAATCTACTTACATAAGCCTTATTTTTATAGAAAGCAATATAGCGAGGCATTCCCGTAAGTGGTAGTCTTTTAATGGTTTTAGCAGTAGCGGCGTCCATCACATCAATAAATGATTTAGCTTCTCCCTGAATGCCAGTTACCACGCAATACATTTTACTTCCGTAGATTTTCAAATCGTTAGCGGTTTCTCCCAATTTGCTACCATTTACTTGCTGATAAAAATCGGCTACCACTTTTTTTTGATCAATATCATAATAAGTAATGCTACTGTTATTACTTCCCATGGTACCTTCATTTAGCACGTAGATGCCTTTCGTTACAATTTCCTTTTCATATACTGTTTCTGTTCTATCTTTTTTACAAGCACCTAGCAGCACAGCAAAAGCAGTTAAAACAACAAGATTAAATTTCAAGTAATTCTTTGTATTCATATTTATCTAATTTTAATTCTATTTCACAATAACCCATAAAGCAAGCAACAACAAGTTTTGTGCAAGGTTGTTTTTTAGGCAACAATTATGGCATACACCATAACAAACAGAAATTAAGGAGCAAGTAAAATACTGGCACATCACTCCTAGCTTCAATCCCCGAAAGCTATGAATCTTTAATATGCTAAAGGCAGGTCTTCTGACTTACTCCCTGTTTACCGCCTTCCCTTCTACGATTAGAAAGTGGCTGAGAATGGTAACAGTTATAGAGCTTACAGCTGCGGGACAGTTCCGGATTTACACCGTATTCCCTTTTAATCCCGAGATTAATCGGAAACCAAAAGCTCGGCAAAGGTAGTAAATAGTTCATTAGGAGCGAAAGATATTTCGTACACCTTACATATTGGCTTATTATTCATTTTAATCTCCATAATTTTATAACTTCGAAACCATCAAAAACTCTCAGAAATGCGCTACTTCATTTTTCTAACTTTAATCATCTCAACATTCTCCGCTACAGCTCAGGTAACTAATGTAGACCCTAATAGGCTGCTAGGGACGTGGATAAAAACTAGTTTAACTTATCTAAATGGCGAGGAACTTTCTGATGCCAATTTGCTGAAATACAACTTTACCAAATATAATTTCAAGAACTCCAATTCCATATGGATATCAGGCCACTATGAAAGCGAAGGCTTGGAAAATGTTGTAGAAATCAAGGGCAACATGATCTACCTCAGGACAAAAGCTGATTATCCTATTAACAAGTTTAGGATCCATAAAATTACCACCGACACGTTGATTATTTACGAAAGTGACGAATCATATAAGGAAAATCCCTATGCACTCAAATACACCTTCGTTGCCGAACAACATTTTATAGATCACCTACCTTTATCGCAAGAAGACATCCACTTGGTAAAAGGTACTGATACCATCTATAAAGCTAGCCAAAAGATACATCCAAAATTTGCAGGAGTAGATTTAAATGATTTTTTCTCTCAGGAATTGGGCAGCAAGAAAAAACCTAGAGAAGGAGTACATCTGGTTAGTTTTATCATTAATAAACAAGGTGGCATTGATAGCTTGAAAACCATAAAGAGCATGGGACCAAAATTCGAAGAAATGTTTGAAAAGTCATTCAGAAAGACTCAAAACATGTGGACACCAGCCTACTTAAATCGAAAACCTGTGAGTGTATTAAGGTATTTCAGAATAAGGTACTATGGAAGTATTGGCGACTTTTTCCTAGAACAAAATGCCAATGCAAATTACTTAGAGCAACAATTTGAAAAGGCATTACCCTTACTTAAAAAAGTGCTAGAAATCAGAAATGATGATATTGATCTGATGTACAAAATAGGAATCTGTAAATTCGTAGCTGGAGACCAAACCGGTGCATGTGAAGATTGGAATACAGCTAAAAACCTAGGCAGTGCCGCAGTGGTTCCCTTGTTGCAGAAATATTGTAGTAATTAAGCTTTCGCTGCTAGGTATCAGTGATCCCCAACCTAGCTAGATTTCACTAACAGCTCAACATTGGCCGGTAAGTTATCAGTTCATTTTGTTTTTGATTAAAACATATAGGAGTAACAAAGTTTATTTAGCTTTACCTCATATTTTAACTTTTATACTAGATGATGAAAAAACCTATACTCTCTTTATTACTTATCGTTTCGTTCATTTTACTAACACCTATTGAGAATCAAGCAAAACTTGCGAAAACAAATACGCTCAAAGTCCCTGCCGTTACAACTATTAAAAGACTACAACCAGAGCATTCTGGAACAGGTACGGTTGGCTACAGTGTTACATTTGCCGAATCAGTGACTAACCTTTCTATAGCAAACTTTACCTTAACTACCAGCGGCGGCATTAGCAATGCATCTATCACCAACTTAACAGGAAGTGGCAGCAACTATGTGGTCACTGTAGCTACAGGAACAGGCAACGGAAACATCAGACTTAATCTTGGCAATACCAACGGAATAGCACAACCTCACAATGTTACCGCTCCAATTACAGGCGAAACCTATCTCATCACTAAGAATTTTGTTAACCCTGTATTACGTATACAAGCAGAAAATCCGCTTTATGATGCAAATAGTACTATGATAGATGCGGTAGAGGTAATTAATGCAGATAACAACACAATCGTGAATGACGCATTGATCAACGCCAGTTTTGAAAACTATGATGGAAAAACAAACTCCTTCGAATACACTCCTACCGGTACCAATTGGACATTTAACGGTAGAGCTGGTGTGGCAGAAAATGGCAGTGGCTTTAATCCAGCAATCACTACAGACGGCACTACTGCAGTTTTCTTGCAAAGTTTTGACGGAGTTAACGGACTTGTAGCACAAACTTTAACACTGGCTTCTGGCAATTATAAAATAAGGTTCAAAGCTGCACGAAGAAGCGGCAACCCGCAGGCCGTTAACCTATTTATTAATGATGTATTTATGGGTGTTATTATCCCGTCAAGTGACGTTGCTTATGAGCTTTTCACTTCTGACGTTTTTAATGCAGAAACAGTATTAAGTGTACAATTCGATGCTTTTACAGCTAAAGCAGAAGCTAGAGGAGCTAAATTAACGTGGTCTACTTCAAGCGAGAAGCAGAACAGTCATTTCTTAATAGAGCGTAGTAACAACGGTATTGATTTTACAACCTTACAAAAGGTTCAAGGCAGTGGTACTACAGACGAGACCAAGTTTTATACCACTTATGACCTGCAACCGCTTAATGGTATCAATTACTATCGTTTAAGCCAAGTAGATTTAGATGGTAAACTGACATTGTTAGCTACGAAATCTGTTAATTTTAATTTATCTGCAAATAGCGTTAGTATTTTTCCTAATCCAACTACAGATCTATTGAAAGTGAACTTTGCGGCAAACTACTATACACAACTACAGATTGTGAGCTTAGATGGTAAAAGTTTACATCAAGCTAATTTGGGAGCAGCTGATACCAATTACGAACTAAACATACAAGCTTATGCAAAAGGCACTTATTTGGTTGTCCTAAAAGGAAATAAAGAGCAATACAGCCATAAAATCATTAAGCGATAAACGGATCCATTGATTACCGTCAATAAGGCTCAGGATATTTATTCTGGGCCTTTTTATTGGTTCATTATTTCATTATCAACCCACAACTAAGGTTTAACCTAACACAGCCCAAAACTTACAACTTATAACATATTACTTACAACCCTATAAATCCCTATCTTTAGCTATCAACTCACAGCTCATGCAAAAAGCAATCACCTTTCTCCTATTACTGATCAGCACTAGCACTATGGCCCAGCAAACCGATACCTTATTCCTTCAACAACTGTTAGAAAGCAAGCCCGAACTTTTCTCTGGCATACTCAACCATCCCCATAAAAACGAAGTACAAATGATGTACACGCAGGTTAACCGTGATCAAAACAACCAACCAAGTTTCAAAACCTTCAGCTATCGCACTAACCCTAAACATTATTTCTACCCAGCCAGCACCGTTAAACTAGCAGCAGTCATCTTCGCCCTAGAGAAAATAAATGAGCTAAAAGTAGCAGGACTAACGGCCAACAGCACCATGATTACCGATACGGCCTTTAAAGGTCAAACGCCAGTAACCGAAGATACCAGCGCAGCTGACGGCAAGCCTACCATTGCCCATTACATCAAAAAGATATTGCTCACCAGCGATAACGATGCCTACAACCGTTTATTCGAATTTGTTGGCAGAGCTGAAATGAATGCCAAACTCAAAAAGTACGGCATGACCGACAGCCGTATCTTAAATAGATTAGCCATTGGCGATAGTGGCGAACGCGAAAAGAACACTAACCCTATCCGCTTTTACAATGGCGACAAGCTCGTTTACGCTCAAGCTGCCCAGTACGATGCTAAAAACTATCCGCTAGCACTCACCAACCTGATTGTAGGTATTGGCTATATGGACAGTAATGAGCAATTGATCAATAAACCTTACAGTTTCGAAAACAAGAACGTATTTACCATTGCCGACCAACAGTCGTTAATGAAGCGCTTAATGATACCCGAAGCTTATCCTGCTAAAGAACGCTTTAACCTTACTAAAGCAGATTATCAACTCGTTTACACCTACATGAGCAAACTTCCTACAGAAAGCAACTATCCTACATACGACCCCAAAGAGTTTTGGCCCACCTATGCGAAGATGCTATTCTACGGAAGGGAAAAAAATGCGGTGATGGAACCTAATATCCAAATCTTTAATAAATATGGCGATAGCTATGGCTTTATTATCGACAATGCCTACATCGTAGATGCTAAGAACAAAGTAGAGTTCTTTCTCACCGCTGTAGTACAAAGCAATGAAGATGGCATCTATAACGATGGCAAATATGAATACGAAACCGTGTGCTATCCTTTTATGAAAAACCTAGGCCGCAGCATTTATGAATATGAGCTGCAAAGGAAATAGGAATTAGTGGTTAGGCACTAGGTATCAGGCTTAGTTCATTTGTTCATTGGCTCGTCCTACTTCGTCATTCCTACCGTAGTGGGAGATTCTTTTGAGGTGCTGGTTGATTAGCTCACTGGTTCATTTTTGAATCGTTGTTCATTTATCGTTAGCCGTTTATGATGGGTTAATTATTGGACGAGGTTTTAATAACGAAAATAGCCGCAGGATGAAACCCACAGCTATGTCCACAATAACTAGGAGAGCGTAATAAGAGAGCGTATTGAGAGCGAAATTCTTTCTATTTCTTCACTGCAATGGCGTCACTGTAGGTTGTGGTACCATCTAGATCTACTTGTGCAATCCTTACATAAATAGCTTGACCGCTTTTCAGATCTTCGCCTAATTGATTGGTAGTATCATCTGTTTTTGCGCAAGCAGAAACACTACCTATAACCAATAATACAACGGCAAATCTTAAATATCTATTTCTAGTGGCTGGCAACAACAAAAGCCCCAACAAACCGAATCCAGCCAAAGCTAATTCACCAAGTGGCAGACTTAACGTGTAATTTAAGGGAACTGAAGAATTACCTTTCTCCGCTTTTGAAGCTACCTTAGCCACATCAGTCCAAGTGCTACCGTTTACAGATTTCTGTATAACAAAATGACTGTTATTGGTTTCACTGGTAGTGGTCCAGTTTAAGATTACTTTATTTCCTGTTTCTGTTTTAGCCGTAAAGTTGGTTAACGTTACTGGCAGACTGTAAAGCGGACTAAACCTCAATACACGATGAGAAATTATATCTGGAACCCATAAATAATTATCTACAAATAAATGTCCAGCACCTCCATTCAATGTGCTTGCAGTTCTCTGACTTGTTAAATTAGTAAAATCAGGCTGACCAATTACAAAATCGGCATCAACATTATTTTCGATAATATTTACTCCATTTTTAAAAACCGTTACCCTACGACCTACATTTTGACCAACATAAATATTTCCGAAAGCATCACCATATACACCATATGCATCTCTCAACGATTTACTAGAATTTGTCGGTGTGGCAGCCGTAGTAAAATCTGGTTGCCCCAACACTAAAGATGCAGCAGCACTACTAACAAAAGTCTTTGCATTTTCAAACTTAAGCACCCTATGATTACCACCATCTGCAACCCATAGGTTATTTTGTATGTCAACATATACCTGTCTAGGACTACTGAAAGTTGTAGCAGAAGCTCCAGTTGTACCATTTAAATTACCCAAATAAGCATCCGCACTTGCACCATTGCTCTTACCAGAGATATTATCAAAACGAAAAATCTTATGTCCACTTAGTTGACTAACCCATAAAGTATTCTCCTTAAAAAAGATACCATTCGGTGAAGTTAATTTATCAATCGTTTGACCTGAAGTTTTAGTCGTAAAATTTGTCTGTCCCAAGACTAAATTCGCAGTGGCTCCATCAGTCATAGTACTTGCATTGGGAATACGTAATACCCGATGCGAACCGCCATCAGCTATCCAAAGGTTACCATTTTCGATGCATAATCCTGCGATAGAGTTTAATGTGCTACTACCCTCATTAGAGATATTAGTCAGCGCCATTTCTGCCGCGGCTCCATTGCTGTAAGTCTCATAGCTAGAAAACCTTAAAATCCTATTTCTTTGAAAGTCATTTATAAAAACTTTTTTACTTGTAGGATCTACGACTACGCTTACTGGACCTAACAAATTATTTAACCCATTACCTGTGGAATTGGTAGTGTAACTAGCCTGTCCATATACTTGATCGGCTGCTTGACCATTGGTCCACTGACCGTGAGAAATAAGCGGAGAAATAAACACCGCTACTAAAAAGACACAAATTTTTGTGCAAAATGAGTTTAACTGCATATATTTTTTTTTTTGCGAAGATAAAATATTAAACATTTTAGGAATATTAAATCTGAAAAAAGACTTACATGATGCAGACTCGTTGTTGGTTGATCGCTGTTCGATGAGCGAAACTCGATGGAAGAGATACGGAAGTCGTTGTTCATTGCTTACAAAAAAAGCCAAGGATGTTATTAAATCCTCGGCTTTTTTTGTTTTAGCGCAATAGAAAAGTTATTTCTTTACCGCAATGGCGTCACTGTAGGTTGTGGTACCATCTAGATCTACTTGTGAAATCCTTACATAAACAGCTTGACCGCTTTTCAGATCTTCGCCTAATTGATTGGTAGTATCATCTGTTTTTGCGCAAGCAGAAACACTACCTATAACCAATAATACAACGGCAAATCTTAAATATCTATTTCTAGTGGCTGGCAACAACAAAAGCCCCAACAAACCGAATCCAGCCAAAGCTAATTCACCAAGTGGCAGACTTAACGTGTAATTTAAGGGAACTGAAGAATTACCTTTCTCCGCTTTTGAAGCTACCTTAGCCACATCAGTCCAAGTACTACCGTTAACAGATTTCTGTATTACGAAATGGCTGTTGTTGGTTTCACTTGTAGTTTCCCAGTTTAACTGCACAGTTCCTCCAACTGTTTTAGCAGTAAATGCGGTTAATTTAACGGGTAATGGATAGGGGGCACTAAATCTTAAAACACGATTACCGGATCCATCAGATACCCAAAGATGTTTATCAATAAATAAATGTGATGGATTAGAAAACCCAGCGCCATGCACACCGAAGATATTCCAAGAATTTGAAGAGGTAAAATCAGGCTGTCCTAAAACAAAATCTGCCGGAGCGCCATTAATGGTTAGGTTTTCAGCATTTTTAAATATCAAAATTCTATGCCCAGAATTCTCTCCTACATACAAATTCCCTTCCGCGTCACCCGCAATACCTAAGGGAGAATTAAAAGATGTGTTGCTTGTAACAGCTGCTCTCGAGCCAGTATTAAAATCTTGTTGTCCCAATACAAATACAGCGGATGAACCGCTACTAAAGCTCTTTGCATTCTCGAATTTAAGCACTCTATTATTCATCCTATCGGACACCCAAAGATTATCGTTTTCATCAACATAAATTTGAGTTGGATTATTAAGAATAGAGGCGCTAACTCCAGCTGTTCCCGATCCCAAATAAGCAATAGCGGAGGCACCGCTAGATATATTTTGAAGACTAAAACGCGAAATTTTATGCCCAGCTGAATGAGATACCCAAAGTGTATTGTCCTTTACAAAAATTCCATGAGGATTATTGAATTTATCACTAGCTGTTCCAGATGTATTATTGTTGGCCAAAAAAGACTGGCCTAATACTAAATCATTACTGGCACCGTTAACCATTGTATTCGCATTTGGTATACGTAAAACCCTATGATTTGGTCCATCTGCTATCCAAAGATTATTATTTTCTATAAAAATGCCAATTGGGCCGAAAGTAAATCCAGAAATATTAGTTAAAGCCATTTCAGCTGCATCTCCGTTCGTATAAGTTTCATAATTAGCAAATCTCAACACCCTATTACCTCCACGATCAGAAACAAAAACCTTTTTGGTGTTTTTGTCTACAGCAAGCCCAATAACGTTATTCATCGTATTTAATCCTGAGGGAGTGGTGGTACTAGTATTAAAATCAGCATGTCCAAAAACCATATCTGCCGCTTGCCCATTTACCCACTGGCTGTAGGCGGCGTTAGAAAGTAAAAAGAAAGCCAATAAGATGATATAGGATTTTGTAAATGTTTGCATAGCTCTTAAAATAAATGAAGCGCTAATATGTCACTCCTATTTAGAGTAAGCAACAAAAGTAGATGAGTGCTACTAAAAAGTAGATGAAAGCAATGCTGGAGTAGATGTGGAAGATTTAGGGATCAGGGCTGGGCGAAAAATATTTCGCCCGTACAGTCGATGCTCTTGTTCCCTGCTCCGTGCGCTCTTCATGTTCTTGTAGTTGGTGTGAGCACCACCATACCGCATATCATAAATATCCAGAAAATGATTGGCGCTCACACCAACCGTAGGAAAATAGGAATCAGTGGTTAGGCACTAGAATTAGGCTTAGTTCATTGGCTCGTCCTACTTCGTCATTCCGACTGTAGTGGAGGAATCTTTTGATGTATTGTTAGTTAAATCGTTGTTTATTATTCGTCGATTGCTTAAAAAACAGGGTTAAACACTCAGCTATCGAGTTCATGAATTCTGAAACTTACTACTTAGAACCTATTACTTAAAACTTACTACTTAGAACGATCTCCTTGCAACAGCTTTTTCACTAACACAATCTGTCCCAAATGATAATAACTATGTTCTATCATCGCTTCAATATTGCGTAGGTAAGTACTGTATTTTTCTTCTACAAAGTTTTCGTTTAACTGCGTTTCCAATAACTGGTCTACCAATACCGCAAACTCTTCCGCATCTTTCCAAAACAAGATTAAAAAAGCATCCCATTGTGCTTGCGAAACCATAGCGGGAAAATCAAAGCTAAACTGGTCTTTAATCGTGAGTTCGCCACCTAGCAATACCGCTTTAACCCCACTAATGTAGTAATGCACGTGCTGTGCCAAGGCAGCAATAGTGTTAAGGTCTTGTACAGGCTTTATGGCAATTTGCCAATCCAAACCTTCCAATTGGGCTTTGTAATTGGTGTTAGCTATCCAAGTGCCGTTTAAAATCACTTCTCTGAAACGGTTGGCGAGTTGCGTACTATAGTTCATATTTTAAAATTAATAAATAATTGATGATTAGGGAACAGTCGTCAGGGATTAGGGACTAATGGCTAAGCTCCTTAGGGCAAAATCTTTTGTCCGTACTGCATCAGTGCCAGAATTAGGAGTAAAAGAAGTTCATCAAATTGCGCTTTTAGTCGTTGTATTCGCTTTTTTGTCATGTCTTCATCATGTGCCATTCATGTGTTGTTGATGTGTCATTCTTGTGCCGACCATGTGTGGAGGCGGTGCCGAGGATGTGTGGAGACGATTTTACGGCTGGGCGAAAGAATTTTCGATCGTACTAGCAATGCGCTTTATTCCTAGCGCTCTCCCACTTCATTTCAAATCTTTTAAAACAAAATCCTCCGTTTAAACCTTTAATATAAAATCAGAATAAAACTAAGTACCTCCCAGTATATGAGTCAATCAGCATCCAACTTCAGCGTTAATAAAGAAAACAGCACAGTAACCGTAAATAGATCTTTTGCCGCACCCTTAGAACAAGTATGGGCATCATGGACACAAAGTAAATTGCTAGACCAATGGTGGGCGCCACAACCCTACCGTGTAGAAACCAAAGCTATGGACTTCAGCATTGGCGGATTTTGGTTATACGCCATGGTTTCTCCAGAAAACGAAAAACACTGGAGCAGGGAAGATTACGAAGCCATTGATGAACTGAAAAGCTACTCATTCCTAGATAGTTTCTGTGACGAAGACGGTAAAGCTACCAATGAGTTACCTCGCTCTTTTTGGACCAATACCTTCACTAAAGATGGCGACAGAACCTTGATCAACATTGTAATCAAACACGACAGTCCGGAAGATTTACAAAAGATACTAGACATGGGTTTTAAGGATGGCTTTACCGCTGGACTAGAAAATCTTGACGCATTGTTAGCCAAGGGATAAGCTTTGTTTGTTGATTAACTAGTATCGTTGGTTCTAGTATAAATGCATTTCTTTTGTAGTCATCAGAGGAATTAACTTAATCAGATGTTATGAAGCAGTTTCCTTACCTTATCCTCCAGATTTTATTTTTTATAACTCCCATCCTATCCACTTCCTGCAAATCTGCCGATGATTTTAGCGGCGTATATGCTGGGGTAAAACTCAGCCTCAATCCACTAGGCGGCGGTATGAACCGAACAGATGAGGTCTTCTTGTTCCGCAAAGACAAAACATTTACCGATCAACTTAACAAGAAAGACTGGAAAACTGCGGTACGAGGAAAGTACCAAATCAAAGGATCGGAACTCTTCCTCACCTATACCAATGGCGATAAGGACAACTTCACCATTACCAAAGGTGGCAATCTGGACGCCGGCACTTATGTGCTATTCAAAATGGATTTGGACAACAGCGTCCCTAAAGGTTCGTATCATTTCAAATTCATTAATGGAAGCGGCGGCATGGCTACCGGCACTACCTATATCGGAACGAGCACCAAGCGAACGCTAAATTTTGATGGGGCTGGCAATTTTAATACCGACCGACGATCGACCACTGTGATTGCCGGCGACAACATAGGCGGTGGCACCAATGCCAAGAGCGATGGAAAGGGGAAATATGTATTAAAAGATGGTGCACTAACGCTGAATTATGATCATGGCGAAACCACTATACATAGCTTCTTTGCCAGTGCAGGCGACGGAAAAAATAAAGCGATGGCCGTGATAGATGGCAGTTTTTACTTTACCGACGATGAAAGCAATAAAACCGCTAGTAATCGACAGCAAGCAAATGCAAAACTGCCCAGCGCTGCCGAAATCTTGAAAGAGGTAAGAAAAGTATATGGTGGTGCGGCATTGGACGAAATTAAATCTTACACTATTGAAGCAGATTTTAATGGCATCAAACTAGTGTCCTATAATGATCTTACGGGCAACAGATTCCGTAACGAGATGTTCAACAAAGGTAAACTGATCGTAGTTGAGCAAATAGGTCCCAATGGAGGTTGGACATGGAACAACGGAAAGAAAACCGTCAGCGATAATGAGCGCCTTCAAGAAGTAAAATACAACGATTACACTGGCGTACTCGGTCTACAACAGCAAAACAACAGCGCATTTAGCAAAGGTACTGTAGCAGCCACCAAAGATGGTTATTCAGTATCATTTGAAGTCGATGGCCACCGCTTCGTTTATCTCTTAGCTCAGAATTATCGCATCTTAGGCGATAGCTATCAAATAGGGAAAAAGAAGCAGATCAACACTTACAGTAACGTTAAAACCGTGGGCGGTATAAAAATGCCGTTTACAACCATTGCAAGTGATGGCAAAAATGAGGTAACGCTGAACTACAAAAGTGTTAAGATTAATGAACCGTTGGCTACAAAGTGGAGTGAAGGTAATTAAATACTTTGTTTTTGACTACTACACCGTCTCCCGAAGCGAGTTCGGGAAGTAATGTGATTTAAGGTATTTTTACACTCATGGCCGTGTGGGCCTAGTGTCTTTTTTTCATTTGAAATTTATTTATTTCTATGGTGTTCAAGAGTGCTTCGCAGTTTTCTTGATAAAAAAGAAGCAAACCTGAGCTTTAGCGAAAGCATGCCTACCTATATAAAACATCAAAAACAAGGCATAACATCAAGGCTGTATTGCCTTCCTTGTACTAGCCTAGCAAAACTTTACGAGCGAAATTAGAAGGCCTTGCCTCTTCTCATACCAATACTCGGCTGCCTAATTTCTTGTAATTGCATAATGTTCGTTTCTGCAAAAGTTTCACTGCCTATTACTACGGAATCCAATAAGGCCAAGTAGCGTCCTTGGGTAGGTCATTGCTTTTTACCGTACCTTTCCCCAATTCAAATCATCCGCACCTTTATCGTTATTTCAAATTTAGTCTAGAATCGCAATGCCTATCAAACATTAAAATCTTAGGGATGTTGCTCAACTTAAATGCTTAACCAATGTTAATGAGCAATACGTTTCCACCCCTTTAATTCTTCAGCAACTTAAGCGTATACTTACCTTCGGTGCTAGTGTATTTCAAAACATAATTTCCAGTAGCTAAATCCGCAAGGTTAGCTGAGGCATGTCTAGAATTAGGCGGCAATACTAGGCTTCTAACTACCTTACCTGTTAAATCTACAATTTGTAACTTGGCCGAACCCAGAGATAAGGGATATTGTACATTTAAGGTATGCACTACCGGATTGGGATAAGCTACCAATAAACTGTTGGCACTTACCGAGACCGCATCAACCTCACTAAAGCTATGCTTACCGTCAGTTTCGTTAATTTTCAGTTTGTAATAGGCAGTACCTGCGGTAGCCTCCATATCATTAAAATGGTAGGTATTTACGCTTGATGTTTGCTTAGCCTGTACTTTTCCAATTTCGTAAAATTCTTTACCGGTACTTTTAAGCACCACAAAGTTGCTAACGCCCTCTTCGTCACTGGTTGTCCATTCTAGGCTTACCCCTTTTGTTACATTTAAAGACCGCTTTACTTTAAAACTAATAAGTTTAATGGGCAAGGTACGTATCGTTAAGTACAGCGTCACTTCATTTAGCAGTCCCTGTTCTCCTAAAGTTCTGCCATCTTTCAAGATATAGCCGTTATAGTCAATTAATTGGTCTAGTGGCGAGATCCCTGTATGACCTTCCAATTTGGTTTTTAGATTTTCTGTAGAGTCGCTATTATTAACATCTATCGTTTTGGTACTACCATCTGGCAACCTCACAAAGATTTGCGAAATCGGTACTTCAACATAACGTAGTCGGATCGTACTATTTGGCAGCACATTATAGTCTGCTAAAGTCCTACCGTTTTCCAACGTGATATTCCCGTGAATCAACCGCTGCCTCTGTGGATGGATATCCGTTTCGTTTTGTATTTTGGCTTTTAAATTATCTATAGAGTCCGAAGATTCTATGTCAATGGTAATCGTGGTATCGTAGGGTGTAGTGATATAAATTAGGAATCCCAAAGAATTAAAAGGATTGAAAAGGAGAACTATGCTCACTAAAAGGGAAAGGGCTATTTTCATGATTGGGCAAATGTAATGATAAGTCTGTTACCGCCTGATAAAAATAGCCAAGGATTTCATTCCTCGGCTATTTTTATATTGGTACTAGTTTCCCCTTACGGCACTCTGCCTAATTGGACGGGAAGTTTTCAGGTAATAACGGGAAACCTCAACAATTGGAGCGTCCAACATTTACCGTCATCACTGCTTATAGCGTAGCGGAAGACTATCATGTAATTTAGCTTCGGATTTAATGCGGTTTAGGTGTTTTTTAACACTCATGGCCGTGTGGGCCTAGTGTCTTTTTTCTTGATAAAAAAGTCACCAAAAAATCAAGGCTGCTTAGCCTAGCTTGCTCCAGCTCAATTAGTCTTTGATAGCACAAAATGAGTCGTTTCAGTTTTTCGAGTGATATAGCTTTATTTTTTTGATTCTCAAGATTACTTCGCAATTCTCCATTTTGCTCGATTTGTGATTTATGATTGGTAGTGCTTACGCCTAATTGGCTTCCGCATCGCTATGCTAAAAGGCCGAATAGCGTCCTTGGGAAAGTAGTTGCTTTTTACCTTTCTCCTTTCAAACCATCTGCACCTTTACCGTCATATCGAGAATTGGAGATATCTGAAAGTTGATTGCACCGTCCAAGATTTACCGTCATCACTGCCTATAGCTTAGCGGAAAACTATCATGTAATTTAGCTTTGGATTTAATGCGGTTTAGGTGTTTTTTCACACTCATTGCCGTGTGGGCCTAGTGTCTTTTTTTCATTTGAAATTTATTTCTTTCTATGGTATTTTTCAATCTATTTATAGTTTCAATGGTATTCAAGAGCTCAGCCTTGGAGGCTTCGGTTTAAGAGTGCTTCGCAGTTTTCTTGATAAAAAGAAGCAACCTGAGCTTTAGCGAAAGCATGCCTACCTATATAAAACATCAAAAATAAGGCATAACATCTAAGCTGCACCGCCTTCCGATCTATCGGAACAGGTCCTCCTAAAAATCCAAACTTTACGCTAAACAAAAAGAACTCGCTACGCTCAAACAGCTTTTTGTTTTTAACGCTGCTATTATTGGATTTCCTTAACGTCGATGCGCTGAGGCCAGTCCTTCGTTCTTAGCAATGTCATTGCTGTTTGCAGTGTCCCTTTACTCTCACGCCCCCTATAACCCGCAACTCTAAACCCATAACCCATAACCCGTAACTCGCAACCCTAACCAAGCAATTATTTATCGTCTGTCTCTTGGTCATCCTCGGCATCTTTACTTTCTGGTCCGGGACTGTTCGCTGCACTACCGAAATCTCCTGCACCTTTTATCTTCTGATCTACTTCCTCTTTCTTCTTTCCATAAAGTTCATCATAAGGACTACTACTTTTATTCGCTTCTTTTTTGTCATTATGCTTTTTCTGATTTCCCATGATTTATTGGTTTTGATTATTTTGATAGACTGTTCTAATTGCCTGATCTAATGCATTGGTACTTTGCAATATCATCTTAGCTGCCGCCTTGATATCGCCTACACCATTTGCTTCCTGAATAAGCTTGCCGAGCCCCATTAAGTTGGCTACATGCGAGCGCACGCTATGCGAATGATCCGTTTTAATCTGATCTAACTCTCCAGCAATTTTGGTCAGCTCGGTAATGTCGTGCCCTATGCAAAAAATACCTAAGGGATTATCGTTTTCGTCGAACAAGGCCTTATAGTCCCATCTGGTGATAATGTAACCACCCCTACCATCGTGCTTACGAATAGTGGCTGGGAACACGTCGTTTCTATTGTTAAAAGCCAAATTAGCAACCGCGTTACAGATTTCTACATCATCCTCGTGCATGGTAATGGCGTAGTGTTCACCTACCAAATTGCCATGTATATGCCTAAAAGCATCGTCATAATGCTTATTTACGTAAGCATAGTTAGCTGCCATATCTACCCTAATCAAATAATAGGTATCTGAATTGCCAAATAAAGCCTTGATTTCTTCGAATTGATTTTTGCCCATAAGCATTTTAGTGCGTTAGCTGCTTATAGCTAACTTGTAAATCGGCCATTTGTTTAAGTTATTTTAATCATTGCATGGTCATTGGGCGATTAGGCTGAAGTTCATTTGTTGATTTACATGTTGGTATACGATGCAGAAATGATCTGGGGCACTACGTCTTCTTACATCTGTCATTCAATGTCAATCCATTTCCTGACCGACCCTATTTGCAGCTAGCTTAGAGATTGTGTTAAAGCTTTGGTAGGCTCCCAAGAGGTAAAAAATGATGCGTTTGTAGCAAAGCTATAGGTAAAAACCTACCAAAATCGGCATTTCTAGCATACTAAAGGCAGTTTTATAGCTAGTTTATCGAAGCTGGTACCTAGTTGGTACGTAGTTGGTACCTAGCTGGTACCTTGTTGTTAGGTTTTCAAATGCGCTATGTTATAGCCAAAGCAACCTCAAAACAAGAGCAATTAACGTAAAGCATTAAGGAAAAAGGACTAACAACTATATATAGTCATTCAAAATTTGATTTGGTACAAAAGCCATCTAGAGATTAAGCCTCCCTTTGGTAAAATTAGAGGCTACTTGCTCCAATATTTTCCCACTTGGTTAAAATAATTTCCCACTTGGTAAAAATAGCCCTTTAAAAATTCCTATTCTTTTGCATCAATTTTTAAATTGGCTTTCCTAGAACTGCTGGTTCATTTGGGAATTTGTTAATTACGGATTCGTTAAGCGGAAGATGGGTGACCTAATACTGTAAAAAGTTAACCTAATGTTCATTGTGCGTGCGGGTGTATTCCTATAATTTTGTAAAAAAGGGAGCTAAAACCGTAGCGAAATCTCAGGTTGTATTATTCACTACATTGAATTGTATAGTTCACTACATATTTTTAATACGAACCAATATTTTTTCTACCAGTAGCTATTAAATTACCCATCAAAATATCGCCTTATGAAAGAAACGCATTCTCAACTTAAGCAACACCTGCAGCAAAATGGTGCCGTAACTCCTGCGGCATGGTTAGCTATTGTGACGTGTATGCAAACTAAACAGGTGAAATATCATGAAGGTTTCCTCTATCAAGTTAAAGGTATCGCTTACGTGGCTGATGGGCTGCTGAAAGAATACAACAGCCAGTACCGCAAACGTCCTTCCATTGTCAACTTCTTTAATACCAACCAGTTCTTTTTCATGGACGAAAGACCTGCGCAACAATTCTACAGGGCCTGCGTACCTACGCTCATCTATTATTGGAGCTGGGAGGCACTCCAACAACTCTGGCTGCAATTCCCTGAACTTATCCGTATCTATAGAAATTTAAATGTACAATATATCGACCAATGCCAGTTAAGGCCATTTCTGCTTGAGGAGAAAAGTACCAAGGCCAAAATACAACACTTTTATACGGAATATAGGGCTATTGTACCACTAATCCCTAAAAAGAACATTGCCAATTATCTCGGTATCAATTACAACTATTTTGTACGCCATTACCAAAAACTGATCTAAAAGCCAGTTTCCAGCTTCCTTCCCAAAAACATGCTTCTCGACTATCCCATAGCCGTACAACTCACTATGGCTATGAAAAAAACTGTATAATCTACAGCGATTTTATATGGTTTTCGGAGTGCTCACCCCTACAAAAGCATCCTAATTTGGTAGTCTACAAAAAAGCTAAAATCACCTGCTAGCACCAAAGTGAATTTTTGGACTTTTCATCACAAAAAAGAAAGAAAGCACAAAGTTTTAAGCTTTATCTCCAGGAGTTAAGGTTTAAAGGTGAGGCCTACCAAAACGGTAAAAGCGGTTCCGTCATCTCGAGGGAAGCGCAGCGACGAGAGATCTAACTCTTCGCTAAACAATGTTCAACCAACCTTTTTCGGCTGTTTTTTCAAAGTAACAAAGCAGTCATTTACAATGAAGACAAGTAAATTATTTTTAGGCCTTGCAGCGCTGGTTATAGCGTTCGGCCTAGTATTTAGTATGAGTGCTTTTAAAGTGAAAGCACCAGTTGTTTACGCTTACACGAGCAACTCACACTTAGCAGCCGATATCAAGGATATCGATAACTGGGAAGTTGCAGTGCCTGGAAGCCCTAGTTGTGCCGAGGAAGGCAACTTGGTTTGTCGCTATGAGTTTGAAGGCGACATGACCGACTTCCAAGACTTTCTTGAGTTGCCAGGTACAACCGCAACCTTGATCAACAGCAACGCTATCGCTGTTAAAAATTAGAAGAGATGGGCGGGATGATTTTGTTCCCGCCCATTTTCTCTATGGATTTTGTGGCATCCCTGTTAAGCCGATGATCTCTTCGGGAATTGACATCACATACCTCGAATCGTTGGCAGGTAAGGTAGACAAGCTTGAATTATAGCTTCGCTTGATCTCTATGTTGTAGCCCAAGCTATTCAGCCTCTTCAAATCGGTCCATCTCGTTCCCCGCATCAGTAATTCCTTTCTCCTTTCTGTCAACACATACCCAATAACCGTGGCCTGATCGCTGCTTACATAAGGGGTATATACCTTGGCCTTATTCCATCTTTTACGCATCAGGCTATTCAAGTCATCCAATGCCAGCGGTAATTGGTTGAGGCGGGCCAAACTCTCTGCCCTGTTCAAATAAACTTCATCTACCGCAGGTCCTAAAAACTGTGCATTTCCTCCCGTGTAATTTCCCTTAAAAGTATATAGGTTAGTTCCTACATTTCTAAAGAAAACCGTTTTTCTCAGGTCGTCTACGTGATAAGCTTGGTACAGTTCATCCACCACAATAGCATTGCTCTGGTTCAGTATGGGTGGATTGGCAGTGGCCAAATGGCACAGCACTTCCCCCTTGTAAGCCGTAAATGGATTTGCGGCAGCCGCATTGAGGTCGTTATAATCTAAGAGTATATGGTTAAGGCTAAGTGCCGAATCCGCATACAGCTTGGCTTCTGTGTACTTGTTCATCATCAGGTAGGCTCTCGACAGCATCGCATAAGCTGCAATTTTAGAGGGCCTCATGGCATGTATTTGGTCCACAGGCAACAATTGAGCAGCGGCCTTAAAATCTTTCAGCAACTGCTCATAACATTCGGCTACGCTGGCCCTGGTACTCTTGATGTTAAAATCGGTACTGGCCCTAATCGGTACGGCTAGGATAGAAGCGGCCGTGGCCTCCTCATAAGCGGGTGCCCAAATCGTTGTGGCAAAGAGCATGCCCGTACCTTTAAAGAAGTGTGCCTGCCCTTTTATGTTATCCCATTCCTTTTCATTGGCGGCATCCCGTTTGAGCTCGGTGATATGTTCAATTACCGCATTGCCATAATATACCGCCTGATAAGCGTAGTACCAGCCGTCTAGCGTCCCCTCAAACTGGTTGCCCTTTTGCCAATGGTAAATGCGCTTATCCCCTTCTTGGGCAATGGCATTTAGCGCAGCGTCTTTCACATAATAGTCGTCGGAAGCGATGACGGCGGAAGCAGCGCTCTGGTTATTTAAGCGTAGGTAATCGTCCAATAAAGATTGCATATCATACAGGCTGCTTATGGTAGCAAGCGCCTTATCAGGTTTAGCATCCAAATACTCTTTACAGCCCAGCAAAGCCATTACTGCTGTAAAAAAATAGATTATATTTCGTTTCATGATCAATTTTTTAGGGCGCAACGAAGGCCGAATGAATAAAAATGACTTGGTGAGATCACATTTTCCCTGAAATCTGGGTCGATGCCCAATTTATTGGCACGCCATAGCACACCGAGGTTACTTGCATTTGCCTGTAACTGGATATTGCTGAACGGTAGCTTGGCCAACCATGCTTTTTTCACCTCATAGGTAAGGGCAACATAAGAAAGCCTGATATGGTCTCCCCTCTCCACCAGTACCTCAGATCCGTTATAGAAATTATCGCGTCTACTTACGGCAGGGTACACCAAAGAAGGCACTTGGGTATGTTGCTCATCCCCTGGCTTCTGCCATCGGTTGGCATAATCTGGATGGCCTCCAGTGCCAGAGCTGAACAAGTTATTATAGTGGATGCTCGTTCTGCCGAAGCTATACCCCATTTTGTAGGTCAGTCTTAGGGTAAGGCTAAACCCCGCATAGGCCAAAGTATTGCCCATACTTCCGAATATGGTAGGGAAAGCTGGACCGCTATAGACCAGATCGTCTACCGTTGAGCCGTTAATGATCGCCGCATAATCGCTAGACGGTACACCGTTCACATCACCCAGCGGATTGCCATTAGCGGGATCGAGCCCCGCCCATCGGTACGAAAACACACTATACACCGGGTAACCTGCCAAAGGACTAGAGGTAATGCCCGAACCTACAAAGTTTGCCCCCAAATTACTCGGCTGGTAATACTCCAACACTTCGTCTTTATATAAGTTAAAGTTGAGCTGGGTACTCCATGCCAAACGCCCATTTGTGTTTTGGCTATTGAGAGACACATCTAAGCCCCTAGCTCGGATGCTGGCCACGTTCTTGATCAACGAAGGGGTTGGCAATGCCGTATAATCTACCAAACTGTTCCCATACAGATCGGTGGCATTTTTTTGGTAGAGTTCTATACTACCGCTTAACCTCCGTTTCAACACACTAAAGTCTAAACCAACATTGGTAGTACCTACCTTTTCCCATCTGAGCTCCGGATTAGCGAACTGACCAAACCTGCTCATGATGCCGCCCGTAAAATTAGAAGTTTGGCTTCCAGTAATCGTAGTAACGGCACTCCTGCCCAAGTCTACGTTTCCACTAAAGCCATAGCTTGCCCTTAGTTTCAGTTCGTCTACCCAAGCTCGTTTTGCAAATTCCTCTTCGCCAATGTTCCATGCCGCACCGATAGACCATAGTGGTTTCCATTTATCGTTGGTACTTAGTCCGAACAAGTTGGAAGCATCTTTTCTGGCACTGGCACTGAAGGTATATTTGTTCTGGTAACTATAGGCCATATTCGCATAGACAGAAACAAACCTATTGGTTCGGCTGCTAAAGCCCGCCCCCTGCGAAATGAAGCTATTGGCCTTGGTAATGTAGTTGGGATATAACGTATTGTAGTTCAAAGCGGCTACGCTCAGGCGATCTTCATTGTAGCCATACACCCTATTGGTCTGCCCTTCCGTGTTTTTATCTCCCATTTCGTAACCAGCCAATAGATCCAAGCTGTGTGCCTTCCAATTATTTGCATAGTTCAACTGCGCCCTTAGGTTTTGGGCCTTTAGTACCGCTGCATTGGTATCAAACATACCACCTAATGGGACAATTCTGGTTACAGTACCATTTGTTGCCACTTGCGTATAAGTGTTGTATAGTGATCTGACCGTATAACTATCAGCGCCATATAAAGCGGTATTTGAGGTGGTTTGACGCTCATGCTGATAATAGATCTTGGCATTTAGTCCCTTTAGTACCCGATAGTTTAGGGCTGCATTCAGCAAAAGATCGTTACTTTCTGTTTTGATCTCGTTATTGAGGTAATCAGACAATGGATAATAGTTCCAGTCGGCAAAAATATTGCGATCCAGAGAATTCAGGTAAGCCAGTGAATAGGCTCTGGGGATGGCCAACTCCCTACCGTTTTCATCCTTCAGCCTTAGGTAAGGATACAAAAAACCCGACGTACTCAAGTCGCTATAATCGGCCCTGCCATTGCGACTAGCATTCTTGGTATACATGGCTCCAAAATCCAAGCTTAGCTGCTCGCTTAGCTTCAAGGTATTTCTTGTGGTTAAGCTCAATCGATCATTTACCGCAGCCAGCGAAGATACATGATGGTCGTAGCCCATAGATAGGCTCCAAGCGAGCTTGTTTTCGTTCCCCCTTAAACTCAGCGCATGCTGTTGCTTCACGCCCTCCTCATAATTCAGTTTGGCAAATTCGGTACGTACATCACCGCCACGCAGAAATTCCAGCTGCTGTGCATAACTTTCTGCGGTGATGCTTCCGTTATTTTTGGCCACCAACAACTCCACCATAGGCGAAAGAAAAGGCTTGGCCACCGAGTTGATCTTCGAATTATAAAATCCCTTCCCATACAAAAACTCTTCCAACGCTAGGTAATCGGTACTGCTCAATTGTCTCAATCTGCCCAGATCAGGCTTGCCCACCAAACTCACGTTCGTATGGAAATCTACGGACAATGCCTTGCCTGCTTTTGCTTTTTTGGAAGTGAGCACAATGACGCCATTACCGGCACGACTGCCCCAAATAGAAGTTGCTGCCGCATCTTTCAATATGGTAATCTGTTCTATATCGTTGGGGTTGATGTTCTGCAGCTCTCCCTGATAGGGAAAATTATCGAGAATGATCAAGGGCTCCCTCGGTCCGTTGATTGAGCTTAGTCCACGTATCATGAGGTTACCTTGACTGCTGGAGCGCTTGTCTACGGTAATGCCATTGGCTACTGCCTCCAACCTGCTGATGATATCGGTACTCATCTGCTCGTTGAGCTGTTTATTACTGATGGTGACGAAGGAACCTGTAGCACGTTCTCTAGGAATGGTTTGGTAACCTGTGTTGATCTCTACGGTCTGCAAGAGGTTCAGATCGGGCGTCAAGTAAAAATTCTGGATCTTGCTGGGCAAGCTAAGCGTTAGGCTCAAAGGCATATAGCCCAAATACCTGATTTCGAGCTGATAGTTTCCATTGGGCAGATCGAGCATAAACTGTCCATTGTTGCCCGTGGTTACAGGCTGCTTTCCCTGCACCCTCACCGTTGCGTTGCTGATGGGAATGCTATCGGGCAAGCCGTAAACTTTAAATTGCTGCTGCGCATTTGCAGCTAGACCTAGTGCTAAAAGCAAAAGAATAATGGTTAACCTCATGGCTTTTGTTTAAGCTCTGCCTGCGCTTTTTGGTGCTGCTTTTCGATCACAGCCAGTAATTGCTGTATGGTTTGTTTGTTCACTAGCACTGCTCCTGTATAGGCCAACACCTCTCCTTTTGCACCTAGCCACACGTAATGCGGCAGGTAACTGTGCGGAAACAGCTTGTTGAGTGTGGTATCGTTATAGATACTGATTAAGTTGGATTTGATGTAGGGTGCATTTTTACCGCTCAGGATACCCAACATGCGTTCTTTGCTATCTTTAGTGCTTTTTGAATTGACCAAAATGACCTGCAACTGATCTGCATAAGTTTGTTGGAGCTGTTCTAAAGCTTCGAATTTATAGATACAGCTGGTGCACCATGCGGCCCAAAAATCGAGCAGTACAAGCTTACCCTTATATTGCGAAAGGCCTAGGCTTTCGGCAGTGCTGTCACTAGTTTGAAGTATGGGGAATTGCTGATCGTAAATGGCCGTTGGTATTTTTTGGCCAAGCTTTAAGGGAATGAATTGCGGCAAAAGATTTGCCTGCGCTGCTATAGGTTTTTGGGGCGAAAGATGTTTCGCCCGTACGGCCTGCGCAAGGGCCGAAAAATTTAGGCATAGCACAGCCAGTACGATGAATATCGTTGTTTTGTTAATCATGATATAGTTGTTTAGTTGTTAGTATTTGGTTGTTTAGTTTGATTTTCGCTGCCCGTCATTGCGAGGAGTGTAGCGACGAAGCAATCTCAAAAAACAAACGGCAGCTAAATTTTAATCATTAACCATTATTACCTAAACCGCTGCCGTTTGGGAAACGGCAAACTACTCTGGATTACGCTTCACCAGACTGATGAGCTTGGTGTACAAATGGATGAAACGATTGTTTTTCATGGCTCGTATTTGGTTATACGAGTCTTGTTGGCAAAGTGGCCCAGATAATACATGTGGGACTGCACACCATGATTACATTAAAGTTTCTGACGCCTTACGTTAACACGGGTTTACAGCAGTCCCACATCTATTTCGATGTACAAATATATACATCTACACATAGATATGGGCATTAATCTGCTGTCTTGCGTTAACGGCGTCAGATTTTGTAATCACAAGACTCTTATTAATACCTAATTATTAAACGAATATAATTAAAAGCAGAATAGTAAACAAATTTGTTGACCATCTTTTTTGTTATTTATTGAGTTTGCAGGATGAAAGATGAAGTTAAAGTCTTTAGAAAAAATCTAGGCAAACGTATATTACAACTTAGATTAGCTAAGAAATTAGAACAAACCGAATTAGCTGCAATCCTTGATGGAAAAGACAAACAATTTATAAATAGATACGAGAAGCAAGGAGCTAATCCTACAGCTTATATCCTAGTAAGCTTGGCGAAAGCCTTAGATGTTACCGTTGAAGAACTTTTAGACTTCTCCAAACTCAAAGATACGAAGTAATCAAATAGCTGTATAAATGAATATAGAGCAACAAAATAGGTTTTTAATTTTATTCGCTTTAGTTAATCTAGATAACTCTGCATCAAAAGCTCAAGTTTTAGATTTTTTAATTGAAAATGATCTAATTTCATTAGATGAAGATGATCTTAGAATATTAAATTCTAGAAATGAGGAAAAATGGAGGAACGAACTAGCTTACGTCCGTAGTCATTTAGTTAATGATGGTCATCTATCTAATAATTCAAAAGGTATTTGGGACATGACTGAGGATGGCGTTCAGTATTACAAAAAACTGTCAAACATTGTTGCTCAAAGCAGTTCTTTGTCAAGAATTAAAATAAATTCGCTTAAAGAATTTTCTTTTAGAAGGAAAAAAAAAGTCATCTCCGATGATACAATTCGGAGACTATGGCATTTTTTTCTAAATGAAGCAAAAGTCTATAAAATTAAAAATGAGGTATTCAGTTCTATTAAAGAAAGAGCTACCTATCGAATAATAGACACCGCTAATGAAGTTATCATTATAAAAAGATTAGGTCGTTCTAATACTACGCAGACCATTAGTAGTGTAAAATTTAGGACTATGATCAAAAGACTTAATCAATACGGAGCCTATATTCCGAAAGGGAAAATCTATGACCATGTTGTAGAAGAAACCACTTTTGTCGAATTATTACCTTTTCTAGACTGGAGTACCGATGGTAAAGAAATTGTAGTATCTGAAGTTGACAGTCTATTTGTCGAAAAAGCAAACCTAAATCCAGAAGCGCCGAACGATGATTTGGATAAGAGGCAATTAGTAGCGAGAAAAGTTCGGCAGGGACAAAATAAATTTAGAATTAAACTTCTAGAAGCATACGACAGCAAATGCGCAATAAGTGGGTGCTCAGTGATTCATGTCTTGCAAGCCTGTCATATAAATCCACATAGCAACTCAGGGATTAATTTATCATCTAACGGGTTGTTACTTCGATCTGACTTACATGATTTATTCGATTTAAATCTTATTACTATAAACCCAATTGACCTTATTATCCATGTTGACAACAGCTTGACTGGAACAGAATACTATCGTTTCCAAGGAAAACGGCTAGCTTCTCGAACTGATAATTTATCCCCAGATTTAGAAATATTGAATGAAAGATGGCTAACAAAAACTAACCTTAAATGTTAATCATCAGCATTCTGAAAATCGAACATTACATCCCTTTCACCCTTATCTTCTAATCTCAACATTTGAGAAAAATCAAATTTTATAAATTCATTTTCTAATCTTAAAAAATTTGTAATGTCATCATTGGTTATATTATGAATCATTCTATAATCAGAAAAAAAATAATTACCTTTTTTCTCAGCCCTTTTTAGTTCACTAACCTCTTCCCAAGAACTGCCGTAACCTCCTAACCAATTATAAAATATTAGTACTTGTTCTTGATTAGATATTTGATTCCTCAATATTCTTAAATACTGTCTTTTATCCTCATAACTCAAATTGTTATTTTCTGCAACACATTTTACTGTATAAAATATATGTCTAAAATATTGACTTAACCACTGATCTTTCGACCTAAACAGTGTGAAATCTGCTATTGGCAATCTTATCTCTTTTGTTTCAAATTTGAAAATGTTAAGATTTTGTTCGCTATAGTTCAAGCGGTTATCTGAGTATAATTTAACTGCATCTATGACTAATGGAAGCTGCTCTTTAAAAATTTTTATCAAATCAGTCTTTATTTCGAATTTCTTTGCAAGATCTAATTCCGAAATACTCATTAAATGTTCCTGACCTTTATAGAATACAAAATAAGCGAATTTAAATAGAACCTTGTTATCAACCTCATTTCTTCTTTTCAAGGTAGTTAATATAAAACTTAAAAAAGTCATTAAATAAGGAAGCTCCTTTGACCATAATGAGAATGTCATTCTACCGGTTATATAATCATTGTGAGATGACCAAATTTGCGTTTCGGTTACATTTTCCTTATAAAGACGTATCTGTTCGAAAAACAATTTTTCAAATTTATCAGATTGGTACTGTTTATCTTGATTTTCAAATTGACTAGTAACACTTTGATTAGCCTGATATTGAACATAGAATGCTAATCCAGTTATAATTGAAGCTGATATGCCAACAAATGGATTGATTATTCCTCCAAAGGTATCTCCCACAGCCCCCGTTTTAGTAAAATCTAAACCACTAGTTTTCGCTCCAAAAGTTAAGATAAATGGCATCCAAAATCCTAGAATAATTATAATTACCGCAGTCCACAAAAGAAATTTAATAGTGGGGTTCAACCTAAGACTTTTATCCTTAATTTTTTCGATGGTTTTACTGTAGCCATAAGGTTTTAAAATAAACAAATAAAAGGAATATAATAATGCTATAGCTAATAATGTGGAGACTATTAAACTATAAGTAGACCAAAAAACATTCATTAAGGGAGCTTGTTAAACTAGATTATGTGATTTGAATAGGCTTAAATAATATTTATAATTTTTCTAAGCCAGTTAGCCATGCTTTCAATTCATTTATAATTAGCAAATCTCTAGAAGTCTCAAGTTGCGGATTTGAAGGATAAAATCTCTGTACATAAATATTCTTGACTAACCAACCATTGGGAAAATTATAATTCTGTTCAAGATGCTGTCTAGTTATTCCTTTAGTACGACAGGCATTAACTAATATATCTAAATCGGGATGTTGAACCACAAGATTATCGTTATGTATAATACAATTATAATCATCGCCGCAAGATACAAAGCCTATTTTAAGTTTATTAATTTGTAGTACACCTACAATATCGCCAAGAGTTAAATTTACTCCGTGATTAATTGTATGTGGATAATTGGATAAAACCCAAGAAGCTAAATCCTTAACTTTTGTAGATTTCCCACACCCACTTACTCCTCGAAGTGTAAACATTTTTTTCATTGTCGTTAATTTAAGATTGTTAATTTTTTATTCTTTTAGATGTTAGGCAGTCCCAATTCATTCAAAAACTCATTATGCCTTTTTCGAGCATCTTCTATTTTCTCATTAATTGCAATTAGTTTCTTATTCACTTCAGCTAAATCTATTACTTCCTCTTCTACTGAAGTGCTCACATAACGCGAAATATTAAGATTATAACCATTTTGCTCAATCTCTTCCATAGAAACACGACGAGAATAGCGGGTTTCTTCTAAGCGGCTTTTATAGGTCGCTACAATTTTCTCTATATCGTTTGGTTCATCCCCTTCTCCGTCTCGTAGTCTATTTTGTCGTTTGCCTTTTTCAAAATGTTCACTTGCATTAATGAAAAGAACATCATCAAACTTTTTGCATTTTTTTAATACCAAAATACAAACTGGAATACCTGTAGAGAAAAATAAATTTGGTGGCAAACCAATTACTGTATCAATATGGTTGTCTTTTAACAATTTAGTTCTAATCCGCTCTTCTGCACCACCACGAAATAATACACCATGCGGTAAGATGATAGCCATTGTACCGCTATTACTTAAAAAATGAAACCCATGTAGTAAAAAAGCAAAGTCTGCTGCCGACTTGGGTGCTAAACCATAACTCTTGAAACGAAAATCTTCTCCTAAAACTTCGGTGGGTTCCCAACGGTAGCTAAAAGGCGGGTTAGCCACAATAGCATCAAACTCCATCTTTTTGGCTGGGTTCATTTCATTTAAAATGTCCCAATCGTTTGCTAGAGAGTCGCCGTGATGAATGCTAAACTCGGTATCTTTTACACCGTGTAACAACATATTCATCCTAGCCAAGTTGTAAGTGGTTATATTATATTCTTGTCCGAATATCTTGCCTATTTTACCACCTGCTTTTCTCAATTGTTCGCGAACATTTAAAAGTAGAGAACCAGAACCACAAGCAAAATCTATGACTTTATCTAGTTTAGCTTTTGGACCTAAAGCTGGGTCTTGACTATCTAACACCACAATTTTTGAAAGAATGGTAGACAATTGTTGTGGGGTATAAAACTCACCTGCTTTTTTACCCGAACCTGCGGCAAACTGACCAATCAAATATTCGTAAGCATCGCCCAGCGTATCTGAATCAGAAGAAAACTTGCCGATGCCCTCTGCAATTTTCTGGATGATGGTACAAAGCCTTTTGTTACGCTCGGTATAGTTTTTACCCAACTTATCCGAATCTAAGTTTATTTCAGAAAATAAGCCTTGAAAAGTGCTCTCAAAAGATTCATTCTCGATGTACTTAAAACCTTGTTGTAAAGTGGTTAGCAATTCGCCATCTTGCTTGCGAGCCATTTCGGCTATGCTAGCCCAAAGGTGTTGCGGTTGAATTACATAATGTACCTTTTTACGGAGTAGCTGTTCAAACTCTAATGCATCTGCTTGATTAGTTTCGTACCAAACTGCTAATGGAGAACGCTTATCAGTTATAGCTAAAATTGGATAATCACTACCCAATTCTTTCTTTGCGGCTTGCTCATAATTTTCAGACAAATAGCGCAAAAATAGAAATGAGAGCATATAATCACGGAAATCATCTGCATTCATCGAGCCACGCAAATCATCTGCTATTGCCCAAAGTGTTTTACCTAATTGCTGTTGTTCTAATGCTGTCATGTTATGCTATCTCCGCTATATCTGCCTTCAATAATTCAGGCAACTCAAATTGATGCTTCTTTAAAAATGCATCTAATATTCTCTTAAATAAATCTTTATTGTCTTCACTCATGTCAACAGGCTCATAGATAGAATATTTACCGTGGCTCAGTAAATTTAATGCCCTGTTATATAGAATTTCGTCATCTACTTCATAAATACATCTTCCAAAATCATTATAACCTAAGAAAGAAGATGTTTTCTCTAAAATACTTCTTAGCATATTAAAATGATACGTTTTAATTTCTCCGGATGTTCTCACCTGCTTTAGCTCACTTAAGGAAGCTACATGATGAAAGTACGGCGTATCTGATGTATTTCTTAGACTATAGCTATGGTCTGCTTTTTTGTATAAAAAGTATTTCTTGTGCTCTTTCTTTTTTATTTCATTGCATACCACATTAAAAAAAAGAATATGATGAGAAGAAACCACCACTTTTATTTTTCCTTCAGCTTGTAATAGTAATTGCGATAAATCACTTGCTACAGCGATGGCATTATTATCATCTAAAGATGAAATTGGGTCATCAATATAAAAGTATTTAACCCAATCGTAAGTTTTTGCACCATCTATGGCCAATTGACAAATAGCTAAAAACATACACCAAATAAATATATTTTCTTCGCCGCGAGAAACTTTAATGTTAGTAATCACTTCAGTTTGCTCTTGTGCTTTTTTATCAATTATTCTTTTAACACGAACATTTCTGCTAAAACTAATCTGCCATTTACCGTAATCTATAGAAAAATCAAAATCTGCATATCTGCTTAAAAAAGGGCGTATTCTGCTTTCTAACTCCAATTCTTGAAAACCGCCAAAGAATTTAGATGCAGAATTAAGTTTCAAAACTCTTTCTTTATCATTATCTAAATCGTTATCCCAGCTAAATAAATCTTCAGTAAAAGCATTAAAGTAAAGTGTATCTGCTTGTTTCTTTTTACCTTTTTTACCACGGTCTTTAAACTCCATTGAAGCCCGAGTTTTACCTGTACCATTGTGTGCATAAAGCAATACAAAATCTGATGTACTCAAATCATCTCGCAACCTAATGGCAAGTTTAGAGAGGTCCTTATAATCATAAATTTTTAATTCTTCAGCCATTATTCATTTAATTAATGGTTGGAAATAATTGTTGCATCAATCCCTTTTTATGCAATTTTAAATCTTCTATTTTTTGTATTTGTATATCAATTTGTTCATCTAATGAAGAAAGGCAGTTAGCAATTTTTTGTTGCTCTTTTTGAAAAGGCAATAACGTTCTAAATTCTAAAAGATCTTTTACCGTTATATTTGATTGATTTGCATTTCCCCTTTGAATGTCTTTTATATGGACAGAATATTCATCTTTTAAAAGTTGGCAATAAATAAAATAGGATAAATAATTATCGTCAATTGGTCTTAATATCAATAAGTTTTGATTTAATAAAGCTTCAATAGGTTCTTTAACAAAGATTGGCCTACCTACTGCAGATTCTACTAATTCAGGTTTAGAACCTACTGTCGTGATTATAATGTCACCTCGAAGAATTTTGTATACTTCGTAGAGATTCTTTGTTTCAATAAAGATTTTATCATTATTATCTTTTATTTGATTTTTTCCTAAATCCGATACTCGCACTATTCTCACTCCATTTTTTGAGTAGTCTATCGATTTAAAAGCAAATCCCTTAAAATAAGTCATAAAAGTTCCTAGCTTTTTCTCTTCCCAATCCCCATTACCTTTAAACTCTGGAAAACGTAATTTGGGAACTTTCTCCCCTTCGGCAGGAAATAAATTTTGCATTAAACCTCTTTTATGCTCTCTTAAGGCGCCTAATTTTTCTGTTTCTACGGTAATTAAATCATCTAAAGAAAAAAGGCAATCGGCTATTTTTTTTTGTTCTTTTATACTAGGTAGCGCAATTTTCAGTGATTTTATTATTTGTAAATTTAAGCCCCCTCTTCCGCCTTCACCTGTTGACAACAGCCTTAGTTCATCATATATCGAGTCAATTTTATGATATAAAAATTCGCTATTAAAAGAAACAGGATTTGGATGAATGGAAGCAATAGACTGATTTGTACATAATTCAATATAGTTTATTGCAGCTGTTCCTCTAGTCTTACCTTGTCCAGCAAGTCCAATCAGTACACAGTTCTTAGGAATTATTCTTGTACTTGATTCCTTTAATCCTAATTGAGTAATTTTATTGGATACTGCATAAACTCTCTTAAGGTTTAATTCTCCGGAATTCATCCAAGGAATTTCCCCATTCCAATAATTTGCATTTGTGCTATCAGGAGTTCCACCTGCTGTAACTTTAGCAAAATCTCCAATAGATTTGTCTTCCCATTCCTCATTAGCTTTAAATTCACTAAACCTCACCTTCGGAACCAATTTATTCTCCATCTCCTTACTCATAAGCTGATAACCCTGCTATTTCGCCACCATTGGCCAGTTTTTTGAATTGTGGCATTAGTTCTTCCATTAAAGCCGTTTCTTTTTTGGCTCTATCTTTCCAACCTAAATCTAATGGCGCTAATAAATTGCTCAATTGCTCCCCGTCAAATATCATCCGTTCTACGGTAGTGTTTACAAATTCTTTTAAGGCTGTAATGGCCAAGCCATGTTTTTGCGCAATGCCTGCCAATTCTTTGGCAGATTTTTCTTCCCTAAAATTTTCAAAGCCCTCCCGTATTTCTTTTTCGCTTAGGGTTTTACCCACTTCTAAACTTTTAATGTAGTCGGCAATGTCATCTTTGGCATCCATTAAATTGGCACTGGCGCTTAGCAAGCTAATCAACTGCTCTTGTGTCATTTTCTGCTTAGATGGTTTTGCACTGGCATATTTGGCAATCAACCCCATGATGTAGTCGTAATCTACCACTGCAGAGGCAAATAGCACAAATTCAAAATCTAATTGCTCTACTGTTTTGTCCACATCATCGCACTCTTTGTCTTGCTTTTCTTTTAAGCGTTTTGCGGTTTCTAAATAAGCGCCTTTAAATGAGCGCAAATCTTCATCAGGCAATAAGTTTTCTATTTTTTCTTTCTCCGTTTCTTCGAGGTCGGTATATTGGTCGAGTTGGGTCTTGTAACGCTGTACCTCTTTAAAATGGTTAATAAACTCGGCTCTTGCGGTATCGCCTTTTAAATTAGTTACTTCTTCGGCCTTGCACACCAAACCACGAGACTGCATAAATTGGTCTAAAGCTTTTACGGCTTCTACATATTTTTCAATTACTACAGGAGCGGCATCAACCAACCAAATTTCTTTGGCCTTGCTGGTATCTTCCCCAGAGAATAAGGCAATGGCGGTATCAACAGCTTCTTGTTGCTGGCGAAAATCTAAGATATGTCCGTAAGGTTTACTGGCATTTAATATTCGGTTGGTTCTGGAAAATGCCTGAATTAAACCGTGGTATTTTAAGTTTTTATCTACATAAAGGGTATTCAAATATTTAGAGTCGAACCCAGTGAGCAACATATCCACTACGATTACAATATCAATCTTATTTTTGTGAGGATAATCGGCATTGCTGTACTTTTGGTCTTTAATGCGTTGTTGCACATCTTGGTAATATTGGTCGAACTCTGTAATTCTATGGTTGGTACCGTATTGCTTGTTGTAATCGTTTAAAATGGTTTTTAGCGCCAGTTTCTTTTGTTCTGGTGCAATTTCGTTATCAGCTTTCTCTTGTGGTAAATCTTCTTGTATTTGTTTTACATCTTGGTTGCCTTCGGCCGGTGGTGAAAAAACACAAGCAATATTAAGCGGATAGAAATCTTCATACAAAGCTTCATTTTTTGCCTGAATATCTTTAAACAAATAGTAATAGTCAATGGCATCGTTAATAGATGCAGTGGCTAAAATGGCATTAAATTTTCTGGAATGAGTTGCTGCGCTATGTTTATCAAAGATGGCATCTACAATAGCTTGTTTAGTGTAAATATTACTTGTTTTTATTTTCGGGTCGCCTTCACCCTTAAAATAATCTATATGAAAACGCAATACATTGCTATCTTCTATAGCGTGGGTTATGGTGTAGGCGTGCAAACGTTGTTGAAAGACTTCTTCGGTAGTTAGATAAGATGCTTGTTGTCCATCAATTTTTTTGTAGCTGGCGTTATCTTCAAAAATTGGTGTACCGGTGAAACCGAACAATTGTGCTTTCGGGAAAAACTCTTTAATAGCTTTATGGTTATCGCCAAATTGCGAACGGTGGCACTCATCAAAAATAAAAACCATGCGTTTATCGGCCAAGGTTTTTAGCTGTTCTTTATAGTTTTTACGATGGTCGGCATCTAAAGCCAAGCCCAGTTTCTGAATAGTAGTCACAATAACCTTATCGGCATAGCTTTCTGAAAGCATACGCCTAACTAAGGTATCGGTATTGGTATTTTCCTCTACACTACCTTCCTGAAATTTGTTAAATTCTTCGCGGGTTTGTCGGTCTAAGTCCTTTCTATCTACTACAAACAAACATTTTTCTACATCGGCATTGTCTTTTAACAAAGTTGAAGCTTTAAATGAGGTTAAGGTTTTACCGCTACCTGTAGTATGCCAAATGTAACCGTTACCACGATTTTGCTCGATACAATTAACAATAGCCTTTACCGCATAAATTTGGTAAGGTCGCATCACCATTAGTTTCTGCTCGCTTTCTACCAAGACCATGTATCGGCTAATCATTTGGGCCAAGGTACATTTGGCTAAGAATAATTCAGCAAATTCATAAAGGTTGTTTACCTTTTTATTGTCTTCTGTTGCCCATTGGTAAACCGGTAAAAATTGTTCGTCGGCATTAAAGGCGAAGTGTTGGTTTTTATTGTTAGAAAAGAAATAAGTTTCAGAACGATTGCTGACAATAAACAACTGCATAAAGCAGAGTAACGAATTACTGTAGCCGTTGCCTGTGTCGTTTTTATAATCAACTATTTGTTGCATTGCCCTACGCGGACTAATGCTTAATGTCTTTAATTCAATTTGTACAACTGGAACTCCGTTAATTAATAGAATTACGTCATAACGGTGGTTGCTATCTTGTGTGTTAACGCGAAATTGGTTGATGACCTCAAAATCGTTTTTACACCAATCTTTAATGTTAACTAAGCTATATTGTAAAGGTGTACCATCTTCACGGGTAAAGGTGTTTTTTTGACGCAAGGTTTTTGATGCATTAAATACATCTGGCGTTACGATTTCATCACGCAAACGTGCAAATTCTGCATCTGATAAATTGACACGATTTAGTGTCTCAAATTTTCGTCGAAAATTAAGCTCTAAAGATTTACGGTCACGAATATCTGTCCGATAAGTATATTTCAAATCGGTTAGTTTACCAATAAATCCGTATTCAATTTGAGGTTCGTTTACAACTGAAGTCATATTAACTTTTTTGAGCAGGTTAAATTTTATGATTTATGCCTTAAGCTATCGTGTAATAATCAGCTAAAGTATCAAAAGAAGTGGAATTATCGCAATGCTAATTTAGGTCGGACTCATACATAGGCAATTAATTTTTCCGAAAATTAAAAGATCTTACTGGCAAAATAAATTGACGTCATTTTGGATCAGCTTCTAGTAATGTTTTTCAAATGCTAATTAATTAGGCAAACATTCTGGCCTAACATTCTTATGTTTTCTACTATTTAGTTTTAACCTTTTTACGTCATTATAATAGCCATATTCATCATTGGGAGAATCATAATTATATAATATGACTTGTTTATCAAAATTAGCTGATTCCCCACTTTCATAAAAGAACTTCTTCAAGTCTTCAACTAAGTCATTATCTACTCCATTTTGCGGAGCCAACATTAAGAAGCTAAAAAAAGAAACTTCATCTTCAAATATTTGCTTAGCAAAAGGAGCTCCCTTATGAATGCAGTATTCTAGGTTATCTTTCGATGATGTCGACGTCCAATACGGCCTCAAATAGTTTTCTAGATATGCCTCTTGATTAACTTCGATATATTTTCTAATGATATCAAATGCGTCTCTAATTAATATAATCTTATTTGATTCTCTATTTACAGCGTCCACGCATTGATAAAATAATCCCATCACAATTTCATAGGCTAACTTCTCATCAATCGCTTTTTCTAACAAAGCGATATTTGTTTCTTTAAGAAAAAAAGCAAATTTGGATAAATCTAATGAATTAGATTTGTAGCGGTTACTTAATTTCCTGTCTTGAATTTCTAAAACAAAATCTTTATTTATTGAAGCTATGCGTAAATATGGAGCCTGCAAACTATCCAAATATGTTATTTTAAAATCTTCAAAACTCCTCTCATCTTCCAATATCTTTGGGAGATTTTCTTCTAATATTTTTTTGTAAGCGGAATAGACGGTTAAGTATTTGTCGTCCACATAACGTTCCATTATTATACCTAACGCAACTAACAGCTTCTGAAAACCTTCATCTTTATAACCAATAATGAAAGAATTAAGCTTATCTAAAAGTTCTGGTAACTGTTCGTCTTTAATCGATTCAAATTTTATCTCATAACTACCATGTAAATATTTATCTAACTTATCATAGCTTAACTCCTCTACGTGATCTTTAAAATAATCAAAGTAATTACTTGCATAAAATATGGATAAATGACTGTTGTAGTCAGTTTTTTCGGGTATTGCAAAGAGTGCTTTGATTAATAAATCAACATGCTTTTTATCATCCTTTTTTCTAAAGCTAAGTATGTCATAAAGATCACGGCTTTGCATAAAACTAAATATAGGATCTTCTTTAGATATATCTGTATCTTGATATAATCTATAGCCTTTTCTACCACCTTCTACCTCTATATCAATTAGATAATTTCTATTTTGAAATAGCTTATAATAAATACCTATATCGGAAAATTTAATTAGCTCTATAATAAATAAATCTGGAAAATAGGTCGTAGTAAGATGTTTAGATGAAAAAGAAACTTCTAGCGCATTAGCTAATCTGATAATATCACGCTTATTACGCATCTCATGCCTAATAAAATTAGAAATAATAGAATACTTATTTAAGTCTGATTCAACGCGAAAAGCTAGCCCATCAAATTTAAAAATTTCATCATTTTGTCTTTTTAACGTAAGCCTCATCTGGTCATTTGGAACAACTATGACAGATGTAATCAATCTATCAATATGAGTATACAATATATCGCTAACAGTTTCTGTGAACACCGGCGGTAATGAAACCTCTAGATCGAATATCTTTTTAATATATTGTTCTGGCTTAGGTATCTTAATTTCACCAAGTGCAGCAAGAATGTATTCTTTATCGAAAGATATTATAAATACTAAATTTGGAAAATTAGCAGAGGTTCTAACTAATCTAAACACGTTAAAAACCTCTTTAGCATCCAATCTATCCAAATCATCTATCAGCACATAGTAAAGTCTATCAGTATTTAAGATTCTTTCCTTAATATTATTGAAATAATCTTCGTTGCTTCCGTTATTCAACCACGCTTGCGGCAAGTACTTGGTAAAATTATAAACACTATTTATTTGAGTTAAATTACCTGTGTAATCTCGCAACAAACTTCCAGTATGGATATACTTGGATAAAGTCTTATCTAATAATTTAAAGAAATCAACAATGAGATTATCGCTATGTGCATTAAACCAAGGATAAAATTTAATTACATCTATATTTTCTTTGTTCTCAAACTTACTTTCTAAAAAGTTAAGGAAGGATGTTTTTCCATCTCCCCATTCATTTACAATTCCAATTACTACACTTCTTTCTTTATTTATCTTGAAACAGGAAATTTTATTGATTAACGCGTTATAAATTGAATTTCTCCCATATTCATCTTCCTCTAACGCTTTAAGCGGATTAGCTAAACTCAATTGGGAAGGGCTGTCGCTATCAGCAGATTTACGTAGTGTTTGAAAATGATTTGAGATAAAAACTATTAATGATATAAATAGAAGAGAAAAAATAATATCTAATACTGCTACAGCATCGATAAGATTACAATCAACTAAGAGGGTAAAACTATATCGCTGAGTTACAAAACGTTCATAAATGTAAGTACATGTAATCAACAATATTAAATACATAGACAACTTGTCTATCTTATAATTTGTCTTCCAGACAGAGGTAAAAAGAACAATAAGTATAAGAATAGATAACAGACTAAAAACTAACAATTCAAATAATGAAAGAAATGGATTATATAGTTTTTCAATAACCTTACCTACGATATATTCACTGAACAAAGAATGGATATAATCATACGCTAAGAGGTAAATCAGAATGATAGCGAGGTATTTGATACCCTCTTTTACTGTTATTGAGTTAAATAAAGAATTCGTTTGGTTTGTTTTGAGAACATTTTTCATATAAGAGCATTTACCCTAATTAGCAAACTGCTAAATATAGCGTTGTTCATAAGAGTTGAGTTCGTAATTGATGAGCCACGAAATTAACAATAAGCTACAATTAAAAAAATGATATTAAACATCCTCAAACTTCTAGAATACCAATTACAATTATCTACGATTTCCCGTAAGGTTAATTTTGAATGAGTAAATGAGAGAATAATCGTTGTTCGTCTTTCGTTGTTGGTTATTTGGTAATTCGGAGATCGTTTGTCATTATTAGTTATTAGTTGTTTGCAAATTCGGTTATTTGCGTGAATACATTTAAAAAACATCATTAAAATCAACTGATCCATTAATCAACATTTTTGTATACTCAATATCTTTATAATTCATTTTTTCGAGTTCAGCCAAGCCCTGATCTCTTTCTTTAATCTGTTTATTAAAATGATAAGCAACAACTAAATTGCCAAGAATTCCTGGGGTTTTATCTATAAATCCCAGCCCTTTGGCTTTCTCTCCAAGCGCTACAGCGCTTGCATAATTTCTATTTTTAATCTCCAACACCAACATGCTAGCATAAGCATCAGCACTCTTAGGGTTTAATTTCAATGCGCTTTCGTAATAGGCCTTAGCCTTTGAATAATTACCCTTCATCCTCTCTACAACACCAAGCCCTATGGTAGCACCTTCGCTGTTTTTATCCAGTTTTAAGGCATTTCCATAAGCCTTCTCTGCACCAAGCGTGTCGTTGAGGTCTAGATTAACCAATCCCAAATAGTTCCAGCCTTTTAAAGAATTCGGATTTTCTTTTAGATGATTTTCCAATTCTTTTTTTGCCTGCTGATAATTCCCTGCATAATAAAAACTATTTACCTTTTTGATTAGGCCATTTTCTGGAGCGCTAAAAATTTTCCTACCAATTAAGAAAATCGCTAAAAGCACGATTGCAATACTGAATATTTTTTGTTTGTTCATGAGTAGTCTTAATCTTTTGGTTTAGAAGCATATTTAATTAATAGGGTTCTCTTTTAGCCATTCAGTGAACATCCTCTGCACTACTTCTTTAATGTTCCCCCTATCCAATCCATCAACATACCATTGGACAGTATCGTATTGCAGGTCTTCAACAGCATAATACAAGCGATAAAAATTACTTAATCCGTTATAGTCATCTAAAGCTAAATACAAATCTCTAAGCTCTCTTAATGGTTTCAAAATCTCTACAACATTAAAATGATCAAAATCGGCAGTCGACAGCAGATAGCTCACATAGTTTCTAATTACCTGATCTCTATCACTGTAATCTAAATGTAGCTCATTAAATACCTTATCGGTTAATGAATGTAATTCAAATTGATCGTAAGGTGGGCTAATCCCTGCAAGTATGACCAGATGCTCAGTTTCATAACCATTCATCAACATTTCTACAGCCCAGTCAATCCAAAATTGATCTATATTGTAGTTTAACACTTTATAGGCCAGTATCACATAGGTAGATTTAACCGAGGTGTTCATTACGATAACTTAGATAGGGATGTTCTTCGAATTCTTTAAGGAGCATTTGAGATGAGCGTTTATATTTAATTGAGCTAGCTAATGTAAGATTAACTTTTAATATAAAAAATCAATGCTCAAAGTATGAGCATTGATTTTAATTCTGTTCAGTTAGCTAGTGTGACAGCTAGGCGAACAATATACACATCCATTGATTTTCTTGCTTGGATGTTTTCGCTTAGCTTCAGAAACAACCCATAACAATGAACAGAAAAATCAACTGCACTCCTTGTAAAGCTAATCCAGTACGAAAAGAAAAAATGTAAAGCTATATCCGTATACTAAATTACTTTTGTAAAGTTATATCCGTTTAATCGATCGCTTTTTGTAAAGCTTTTTCAGTATAAGACAGCCATTAAACCAACCTCGCCGATTTTGTCCGAAATTGGCTGGATTTGGCTGATATTGTCTGCCCTTGTTCGAGTGTTGTTCGGGGCTTGTTCGAGTCACCTTCGGTAAAACAGCCTTTTTACCGAACAACGCCCGAAGGAAGTACGAAGCTGAGCCCTATTTTCAGCTTAAAACTAAACCCAATTACCTGTAGGTTTCGAGTATATCAAAGCTAGGGTTCAAGTAGGGATAAAGTACTGCGAGTGTACCATATTATGCTTGCATAATAATAAATTGGTAGAGATAAAAATTTAAATGATCATTGGCCATATTTAGCGATTGCTCCCTACTGGCTTTTGGGTGTAAGGTTGGGAAAGTGCAGATTTCAAATTGGTATGGTGATAACACCAACCATAGGTAGAATTGGTTTGGGGATTTGGGAATTCGTTGTTCGTTTGTCGTCGTTCGTTGTTGGTTATTGGTTATTTGGTAATTCGTTTGTAGTTGTTTGTTGTTGGTTATTGGTTATTGGTTATTTGGTAATTCGGGGATTCGGGGATTCGGGGATTTGATTATTGGCATTTGGTTATTGGTCATTCGTTTGTCGTTGTTTGTTAATTACGGTTAATATGTCAGCAATTGCAAAATAAGGTGAGCTAGCTCATTTAATTATAAAAAGAGTTAGGCTACATTTGAGTAAAAAAAGAAGTAATGAAAGCTTTAGAGAAAAAAACCGCCAAACTGTGCTATGAACACATCGGTGGAAAACTAGGCAGTTTGCTATTGGAACAATTTGTCATCAAGGGCTGGCTGGCAAAGCACGAGGCTACGGACAAGAACTTCTATATTACCGACAAAGGAGCACTTGAGTTGACGAAGCTTGGTGTTGATCTATCTGGACTTTAGGGGTAAAGAAAATTTTAATCCGATAGCTATCGGATGAGTAAATGAGTGAATGATTGAATAATCGCCGTGTTCGAGTTTCGTTGTTCGAGTTTCGTTTTTGGTTATTCGATTGACCTTTACATCGGGCTAAAGAAAATTTAAATGAGAAAATAAGTGAATGATTGAATAATCGCCGTAAGGGCGTTACTATCTTTCTTCTGTTAACTTTACACAAATCGAATGATTACGAATTATAATCTACAATTAGCAATACGGTATGTCCAATTGCTGTTGTAAAATATTTCTGCAATGGGCTATTGGGCACATTAGGAATGGTTCTACTTAAAAACTTTATAGCTAACAAAGGATCAATATAGCGCTTAAAGTTATCATTATGTCTCTTTAGGCCTAAACAATCTTCTTGAATTTCCTTATTTGATTTTGGTCTGTAAGAAAATCGCAAGACTTCAATTTGTTCTTTTGTAAGTTGATTAGCCAGCTTAGCATATTTTTCTACCTGCTTTTCAGTAGGCATTTTAAATTCAAACAATAGCTCGTTTTTCATTTTGCCCACACTTTCTAGGCTGTGTTTCAAATGTTCAATCAAGCCTTTTCCTTTAGCTTGGTCGTTAGCTTGGTCGTTAGCTTGGTCGTGGATAGGAAATGACATCCTTAAGAAATGAGCTGAGAATTTGAAACATTCTTTTGTATAACTTTCTAAAATACGTGGGATGCCAGAACCCAATTGCTCCACCAGATCTAGGTCTTTATAAATACGCATAATTTCTTTGTTGCGTGGTACAGAAAAGCCTTCAAAGAATTCATCCTGAGATCAGCCTATTTTTTTTCAACCGATTGAAGGTCGTGGGTTACTGGTGGCAAAGGACTGGGCGGTGCGCTTTATGATACATTCTGCAACTTCCTCTCCTTTGGGGAGGGCTTAGGTGTGGCTTTTGCTGGTAGATGTATCCATAGCCCCTCGGTTTTAACCAGGGGTTAATAAAAATAAATCCTCCCCCAACCCCCTCCAAAAGGGGGACAAGATGGCGCACTAAAATCCTTCGAATACTTGTTCCGAAATTTCGGGAAGCTTTGGATGACAAGGCAAAGAGGAACACGATGTGGGAATGGAAGTACAGATGAATTGGAGTAAATAGTTATAAGTTGTTGGTTACGGGAATGACAGGTATGGGACTAGCTGGTGGACCTGAGGCAGATAAATATTTAGTTAAAGAGCGCAAACAATATCGTAAACATATAGGTTGTAATCATTAATTTTGTATTCAAATTCAATCCATCATTTAAAACCCTTTTTATGAGAAAACTTTTACTCTTTTTACTTCTTTTTTGCAGCGCTAGTACCTTTGCGGCCACGCGAACGGCCACCACTAGTGGTAATTGGTTTACTGCAGCCACCTGGGGTGGCACTGTTCCACTGGCTACGGATGTGGCTATTATCCCTACAGGCATTACAGTTACCGTTAATGTGGGCACCAATGGCAACCAATTTAACGCTTGGAATAACGCAGGCCATATCAAAGTTTCTGGAAAACTGGTATTGGCAGGGACTGAACCTTTATTTTCCAACCCCTTTCTCCTGGAAGTATTATCAGGGGGAGAACTTGTTGACCAGTCGGTTTTTAACCAACTTTATTTTACACAGACATCCGAATTGAAGGTGTTTGCAGGTGGTAAATTAAGCGCTATAGGCGCACCATCTATCATCTACAACGGGAATGGCACTAGAGATCATTCATTTGACAATAACAACGAGATTGGTCCATTTACGGTTACCGTAGCTAGTGGACAGGTAAATTTTTCACCAAGTGTGTTGCCTTTAAAGCTGGTTGCTTTTACTGGTAAGAAAAATAGTGTGAATAATGTGCTGAACTGGCAAACGGCCGATGAAGTGAATACTGATGCCTTTCTTATCGAGCGAAGCAGTGATGGATTACAGTACGAATCACTGGGCAAGGTTGCCACCAAGGGATCGGCAGGTGATCATCATTACACTTTCACGGATCGTGCCGCATTGAAAGGCAATAATTTTTATCGCTTGAAGATGACAGATCTAGACGGAAGTTTCACTTACAGCGATATCATCGTCAACCTTAAAAGAGACGGTTCTTCAGCTATCAGTGTTTACCCATCGCCAGCAAAAGATAACATCAACATTATTACAGGTGTTACGGGTAAGGTAACTATTTATAGTATTGAAGGTAAGCGAGTACTTACACAAGCACTAAAGGCTGGCAATTCTATTGTAGATGTCAGTAGTCTCAAAAATGGGGTCTATTTTATTGAGCAAGCAGGACAAAAAACATCTTTCTTAAAAAAGTAGCCAGATAATTGGTGATCGTAAAAAAAAGAGGCTGATCTCAGCCTCTTTTTTTATGCAACTGAGTTGAAGATAATAGTAATAGGTTATGGTAATTCGGGGATTTGGTAATTCGTTTGTCGTTGATTGCCGCTCGTTGTTGGTTGATTTGGTTATTTGGTTATTCGATCTCGGACTTTACTGACTTCCAGACTAAACATAATTTCGAATCAGCGAATGCTTCGTCTTTTTTGAGTTTAATTTCCCTTGTTTTTCTTTTTAAGCTGTTTATGCGTTTGTTCTAAATGTTGCACAAAGTCTTGCTCTACTTTTGAAAGTTCATTTTTTAAGCTTTCCCTATAGCTGACATACTCTTCTTTGGCTTTATCTAAGGCTTGCTGGTGACTAACAGTTCCAGCATGGGTTAAAATATCATTGCCTGTCATTTTTAAAAAGTCGTCAACACGTTGTAGCCAATCTTGCATGTGCATAGGTTTACGGTTTAAGGCTTGTAGTTCGGCCACCTCTAAATATGCCGTTACCATTCGGTTAAGTACATTGAGTTCTTGCTCATTTAAATAATTTTTGGCTATGGCAATTTCCTGTTGGGTAGGTTTTATGCCTTTAAAATTGGTTAAACCAAGAAATGGTTTGGCGGCATCTATACGACTATAAACTACTTCGGCTGCGGTTTGCCCATGTGCTGCCCAATGCATTTTATTTTGTATGGTTTTAAAAAAAGTCTGTGACGTTTCGGTATTAGGATCATAATCTATACTGGTGGCATAAACATCCAATACTTTGCGCCAAAATACCTTTTCAGAAGAACGAATGTCTCTAATGCGAGCCAACAATTCTTCGAAATAATCGCCACCACCTGCTTGTTTCAGCAGCTCATCGTTCATGGTAAAACCCTTTACCAAATATTCGCGTAACCTTGCTGTAGCCCATTGCCTAAACTTAGTTCCCTGCAAGCTTTTTACACGGTAACCTACAGAAATAATTACATCGAGATTGTAATAAGTTGTTTCAACTTCTTGGGTTTTATCTGCAATTGCACCATGTAGAGTGGTATGTCGGAATTTCCGACTTACCAATTCTTTATCCAATTCCTCTTCCTTAAATATATTACCGATGTGCTCTGTAATGGTTGTTCTGGCTTTGCCAAATAACTCTGCCATTTGCGCTTGCGTAAGCCAAACGGTTTCGTTTTCTAAACGGGTTTGTATTTTGGTTTGTCCATCTTCTGATTGGTATAAGATTAATTCTGAATTCATATTAGACAAGATTTAAAATTTCACGAATTAAACCGCAGCTACATTGATTTGCTGTTTTAGATGCACAAAATAGAAAATTTTAGCCACTTCATGAGGATTGTTGTTTCGTTTTTGGTGGATTTGATTGTTGGTTATTTGGTGATTCGGGGTAAAGAAAATTTTGAAGGAGTAAATGAGTGAATGATTGAATAATCACCGTGTCATCGCTCTTCGGGCTAATTAAATTTTAAAGGAGTAAATGAGTGAATGATTGAATAATCGCAGTGTCATCGCTCTTCGGGCTAATTAAATTTTAAAGGAGTAAATGAGTGAATGATT